>Ga0164242_10001338_pt1 | contig 29152 bp, 23 predicted proteins | sample OricomgcompostMG_FD_108783 | JGI IMG/M metagenome (GOLD analysis project Ga0164242, IMG submission 108783) | Miracle-Growth compost microbial communities from Emeryville, California, USA - Original compost - Miracle growth compost (MG) ...
CTTCGCTATGCCGGTTGATCTTGCCGGCCAAGACGTACGCGCCGACGAAACTGCTTGTGGTCCCCATGGCAGTCATTGGGGACGGGCAGTGTGCGGCGTCGCCCAGGAGTACCACGCGGCCCTTATGCCACGTATCGGTGCGGACCTGGAGGATCTTGTGACAGAAAAAGTTGTCCGTCGTCTTCATCCCTTCGATGAACCGGTCCGCTTCCCAACCCGCGTCACGGAACCTCTCTGTCCAGAACTCTTTTTGCTTCTCGACCGAGGAACTGGTGAGGCTCAGCAGGTCTGGCGAATGGTCCCGGAGGAAAAAGTAGACCTGTGTTTCCGTCGCGTTGTGGCTTCTACGCATAATCATGCGGCCGCCGGGGCTGTGATACATCCGCGCAATGTTGCTGTCCGTCTCTATGCGCGGGATGAACCAGTAGGCAGCGTACATCCCCAATATTCGGTACGGTTCCGGGGCGCCGGGTGGTTGGATGGCTTTGCGAATGCGTGACCCCTGGCCGTCTGCGCCGACCAAGAGGTCAAACGTGTCGGACGAGCCGTCGGAGAAGTGAGCGACGACGTGTTTCTCGTCTTGCTCGAAATGCTCGACCGTCTTACCAAAGACGTACTCCACGTCGTCCTTGGTGGCATCATACAGTACGCGCACAAGATCTCCGCGCATAATCTCGTACTCAGACGTTCCGGTCTGTGCGCCCTTGCCGGACTTGTTTGCCATCATGGTCGCCCTCACACGCCCCTGGGAGTCTACCAGGGCCATGCCCTCTTCGTCGACGAGCTTGGCGCGGATGGCATCCATTAGGCCCATCCGCTTGACGACCTCAATGCCCTGAGCGCGGAGGTCGATCTGCGCGCCAGTGGCCCGGAGAGCGTCAAATCGTTCGACGACCACGACCCGGTGGCCTGCGCGGGCGAGCCAGAAGGCCAGGGATGGCCCTGCGCAGCCGCCGCCGCAAATGAGGATTTTGAGGGGGGCCATTGATTAGGGTAGGCCATTCGCTGTTGGGCGTAGGAAAGGATTGGGGTCAGTAAATAAAGAATCGTAACAATTAGAGAGTTGATGGACCTCGCAGGAAGTGAGTTTAAAATATTACAATTCTTGGCGCCGCCGTTGTCTTATAGTTATCCCAATTTAGGGCTGGGATCGTGATCCTAAGGTCGATCTCGCGGGTCGAGTCACCAGGGACGCGTAGTACGCCCTGCGTCATGGTGCGCCGACCTCCGGCTGGCCGTCTCAGTGGGTGTGGTGGGGCAACGACTCTCGCTTGAAATGGCCACGGTCTAATGAAGTACCGTAAAGCTTGGTTGCTAATGGTCACGCCCCACCTGATCTTGAGGATGTCGGGGGTGTCGAGGCCCCGGCCACCGAAGGCCGAGCCGTGGCCCCGGCGTTCGGCCTTGCTGGCAGGTCGCATCTAGATTGCGGTCCATTTTCTGGCAAACGACCAGCGATATTTACAACTCACAATTAGCAGGCGGTACCTATCTCGCGATTGCATACCATGAAACACGAGACCGTGGGCAATTTGTCCACTTACATTTATCCGCGCTTGTCAAGGACTCGATCTTTTAAGGGGCACCTAATTACTTGCGCGGCGTGGTACACTCCTCGGAGCCGCGCCCTTTAGTTCCCCGAGGCTGCAGCTTCGCTTGTATTAACAGATGCCTTGGTACCATCGACCTTCCCCTTCGAACATGCCACGCAACAGCGTGAAAGCCTGTCAAAACAAAAATACCAGGTGCCGATAGCCTTCGGCCGTACTCGGCCCCATCGCCGACCTCTCCGAGTGGGGCAGAGACGGCGATCGTGCCTCTCCGCTATGCATTTTGAAAGAATACACCGTCCTTCAGTTGCGAACATGAAATCAATAACGGCGGATAAGCGACCCCGTCGACCAATCGAACCCACAGGTACAAGAGCAATCTGACCGGGCTTTCTCACGTAATCGTAGCCGCTACCATTCCCCCCTACCTTCCTAATCATCGCCATCGGCCGCCTACAAATAGCTGACATCGGCGAACGCGCGACGCCCTTTCTTCGGCTTAGTCGTCGCTAGTAGCTCGCCGTGCGGCCGCCGAACTCTCGATGAGTAGGGTTCAGTCCGCCACATACCGATGTAGGTGTGAACGATATCGCATGGTGGCCGGGTCCTCATCGATGAAGAAGGTTTTATAATTCGCAAGGAATCTGAGCCGGCGTGTAAGTGACATGCTATAAAGCGAAAGGCTACTCATTTCTAAGCGTGTTTCTAGATCTAAATACAAAGACGACCCGTGAATTCGAAAGAAAAAAAACTTAAACCGAAATATGCACCCAACGTACTGCCTATATAGCACCACCTAGCAATGCCACCGTCACAGAGTGATAGTAATCGGTCTCTCCGTAAAATTTGCCACAGCCCGGTGGTGGAATAGCCCCCTCCTCGGCCCACCTGGCGTGACCGAAGACAGAGTCGGGGACTGTGCCCGGTAGGCCACGTTTCAACGCCAAGAGATCAGTCCATATAAACTGTCGTTCAGACTTCAGGTACCGAATCATATCGGGCGGTAAAATATGGACCGTTTTTATGTTAGGGATATTCCAGGTTGTGTCCGTGTCTTCGCGGTCGAGACCGACTATGCGGTCCCTGTGCTCAAGGAACCGCTGCTCCAATCTGTGCTGGAGGTCTTCATAAAAGCGATTGCTGATCCCATTACCAATCCTGTACCGCTTCAGCGTATGGCCGATCGACGGCAGCTCCATCTCCCGGCCTTTAGAAAGAGCCAACATCCCGTCGATCTCCTCGACCGCAACACATTGCCAAAGCTGCTAAGTATCAACATCCGCTACTTTGCCTTTTCATCGGCGCCTACTCCACCAATGCTGCGGAGGTTCTGGCGAAAGGTCTTTCCAGGCACGCATGCGATCCGCGGTACACTCGACGAGAAGGAGCTCGTCGGTATCGGGGATGCTACGGAGACAGCGCGAGAGCACTATGGTAATCAGTGTGGTGTCCGGAGTATACTCCGGTGGCAGAACAAGACTGCCCCCGTTTTCCAGTGCTACCTTTCGGAATTTTTTGGGATCTTCCGGGTGGAATTGTCCAACCAGCCACGGGCATCTAGAGAGCAGAATACAGTAGTGGCCCAGGCCAGGGGATATAACCCCGAACTTGATGTATACCACGTCTCCGTCAAATTTGAACCACGTTCGCGGGCCATGCAAGCGCGTCCGGAATGCAAGCTGGTACCCGCGACTTATCAGCCCCTTTCGGGACTTGTTGCATGTGTGTAGAAGCGGCGGAATAAGGGCCAGGCTATACAAATGGTTCTTCCGCATGAGTTCCTATGCCATATCGGGCTGGGTACCTAGCCATCCACCCTAGTGGGAATTTCGGTGGCAGCTGAAGGTTCCCAAGGCTGAGGTGGCGGCCCCCCCGCGCGTGAAATCGAAAAACTTTAACGGGGGCTGCTTGTCGTAATAACGACTCAGGGGCCGCCCCCAGTTGTAGGAGAAGTAGGCGAGTGAGGAATCGAGACCGAGCTTGAACGTCGTATTAAACCCCTCGTTGACCTCGTCTCTATCTTCTGATTTTCCCTTCACGTGGATAATGCGAGACAGTATAGCTAGCAAGTAGTTGTGGCGGCGAAGCTCAAGCAGGAGCAAACCGAAGCCGTGAAAGGTATCTGGGGCAATATTGAACTAGCTGGTAATCCGCATACTGTGTAAAGAGAATGTTACTATTACTCAAAGTATTTTTGTATCATAGCCACGATCAACACTCCAAGCCTCGGGAGTTAAGAAGTGGAGAACGGCGGGAAGATTGTAGGGCGAGCGGGATTTAAACTAGCTCGGGTCGGGTACCTGGCCGGCCCGGCTGGCGTCTTAGTACTCGGCCGAAGCACAGACCCCGACACCCAAACGCCGGGGTAAGTAATCTCCGTCAACACACTTCGTTCACCTCGAAGCTCGAAGTAGCTTCAACTTAACACCACGCTATAGTACACAGGTCCGTGTCTAGGATGGCTAAGCAGTTGTGAGGCGTCGGGGGAGGTTCATCCAAGAACGCGGTCAACGAGGCCAAGCACCACCGAAACGGAAAGAGGACGTCAGTACAGCAGTGTTTCTGCCTCTCTACGTACAGTACATCTTACTTGGCCTACTACCAACCTACTACTACAGCAGTGTTCAGACCAGACCGGTGTTCTTATTTGAACTCTTCGGTTAAGTACTCTTTCTTCAATCACTCCCTTGCGGTTAGCGCCCGTCGTGCACTGTCCGCACGACAATGGCGACTGGGTATCTTACAGCGGAAGAGATATTCTATGCGGGATATGTAATAATTGAGTGTTGATTATTAAGTATAGCGATTAATCCATGAGTTATAACACGAACACCCAGTAACTTTGCTTGCCGAATGCATCCCGAGGTGGAATTCCTTCGCTGGGGGGCATACGCCGTACGGACGCTGTTGGCGATACTGAATGATTTAGGCCTCGCGGCTACTCCGAGAACGGGTAAAGACAATCTCAGACTACCTAGGAGCTGATTAAATCTGGTTACGTACTCTTCTGGTTCAAACGCTGTAACGGAGGGAGAATATTGTTGAGTTAGCAGTAAAGACCTCCTCATGGATATTGATCCAAACAGCGGAAACAAACATTCGCAATGGCGAGTCTCCGACTACCGGGTATGCAGAGTACAGCGAGAAGAGTCTTCTCCTTGGCCCAATCACATACCGACACCTCTCGACTCCGAGGAGGTACAGAAGAGGGGGCCGAGGGAGGAAGCGAGATGGGGGCGCTAAAAATGCGACCTGGCAACGGGTTCCAGACTGTCGGGTCCAACACGTCCATTTTGGTCCTTGTGCAGGACAGAAAACCAAAACGGCGCAGCAGCAAGCCAAGTCAACCGTTTTCCCCGAATGCAAGGCGTCATGTATTCAGTACTTGTAACCCGGCCCACCTCTGGAGCATCTCCTCCCCAGAACCAAGTTGAAGTCGGGCGTTCCGGTTTTGGGTCAAGTATTGAGCAGATATGGGACTCAATCTACCACAGTACGAGGGCTCAATGTCTAATAACTTAGCTGTAGCTCGCTGGATTGCCGCCACCCAACCGATTAGACAATTATATAAAAAGAGACCGAGAGAATCAACGCCGAATTGCACTTATTCCGACCCTCAAGAGCTGAGGAGCCCTAGTGAACTGCACTGGGGAAATTGGAAGAGGCTGCAGACCTGTTAGACCCTGTGCCAAGCCACTTCCTGTAGGGTGTATGCAATCTGGCAATCTACCCTTGAGCTTGGCCAACGGTCACAAATGAGATCTGCATCTGATGGACCCTTAAAAAACGCCACGCCGCCTCCGCGCCCTCCCTGCTGTTGATCATGTTATTCTCGTATGTATCACTTGTTACCTGGGGTGTTGTAAACTTCGTCGCCTACATGCTCCCCTCCCAACCGCGAACCTGGTCCCCCGGGAGTGCCGGAATGGGAAATTGTGATGTGATGACCCGAGCTGAACTCTCGCCTGGGCAATTGAGCAGCGCAAGGATTACCTCCTTCACCTATGAAAAGCAAGATCAATTTGCTGTTGGAGACAATAACAGCAAAATGGTGGCAGTCACATGAACAAAGCCACATGTCGGGGGTTAAGTTTGTGCGGGGGGTAGATCAACTGTGTTACCTACGAGGACCCTTAGAACTGATATGTGACAGGTTGCTTGGCACCGGCCGAGCTGACAATTGCTGTTGTTTGATTGACATAGCGGTGCGCAGAGGCGTCGACAGGACTTGGAATGGGCCAGTCGCAAGATGGGACGAGGTGTGACAGGAGGCTGGCTGAATATTGTACGCAGCTGCTCGCACCCCGTGCCCTCGCAGCGAGTGCTGCTACGGGCGTGGCACAAACCAACAGGCAATATTCCTCGGAGGATGTAACGGTCCTGGATCTGAGATCTGGCAAAGAGAACCAACGGCCGCCGGGATTGGCCGAGTGCGACCCCCTGCACAAACCGGAGAAGGCCAATGCGGGGCCGTGATGAACCCGATGAGAGCTTACAAATAGACATGTCATCCCGCCACAATCCGTCTCTGACTTCGATGCGCTGATTGAGGATAACAAGGAAAGCACCCCCCGGCCAGAACCGGAAGATCTCGACAAGGGACCGGCAATGATCATACTCGGCCCGAGGCTCGGCAGCAGCCGCCAGATCCTGCAGGGTCCTCGCACGCTCACCGGTAGGAGTGAGAATCTTACGCAACATCAGATGGTGGGCTAACGTCGGCGGCGTGGCGGTCTCAAGGTATAGTTCCGGCAGATATGAGTGTGGCTCGTATCATGACCATGACACCAGGGTGGTGAGATAGGGTGTACCCTCCTATCCTTGGTTCCTCCTCGGTACCGGTCGGTGTGAGATGTTGTTGGTGATTCTGGTGCTGCGGAGAAAGTGTCCGGCCACTTATTCACCGGTCTGCACGTCATTCCGTCGGCGACTTTTTTTTCACTCGTCGAGCGAGGGATTGACACCACGTTTCTGATTCGACGAGAAGGATACAAACCGGGGTGACGACCTCGAACTCGGCCAAGTAACCGTCGTGCAAAATCCTCCACGCTCAGGGGCCCCCTGAAATGACACGCAGTAGTATGGATACAAGCATCATCGTCAGCATCCAATCTCGACGAAGCTATCCTCCTCTCTTCTGCGGGGAGAACCAACGGTCAGCACCATAAAAAAACCCGGCCGGCCCCCTTGGCCGACCGGGGAAAAGAATGACGACGCCTTGTTTCGGAGGCCCAACCGGAGGATTTGACCGGTCGTCTCTTCCCCCCCCATAGCATCCCCCCTTCCAGCGGCGCAATTTCCAGAAATCGAAAAGCCGCGTCGCTGTTCGAAACCGTTTTCGACCATTTCTAGGGGCGTGGGGATGCGCTGCCTAAAAGGGGAAGGTAGGTGGAGAGAAGCATTCCCGGCTCGGCTTGGCCGTCCGAAAATAACGAGAATCGAGGGCAAGCAGCAGCAGAAACACACGGACGGGCTTCCCCCTTAGTGCAGGGTTGATATAGCTCGGTGAGTCGGGGTGTGGGGCGGCGAACGGATGGTGGGGAACGCATGGGGAAGAGACCGCTGAAGATGTGGGGTTCCCGAGCACCTTTTTGAGATGCCATAGGGGTGTGGGACGCGCGGGATGTTAAAGCTGGTTGCGCGCTTTGCGAACGCTGTTTGATGCCGGTTTGCGGGATCTTGTCGCACCCTTCAAACGCGGGTTGCGCTGAGCGGGATGCGTTCCTGTTCGAGTACATTCAAACGAGCGTGGCGGGCGGGAGGGTAGGCACGCAAGACAACCAGAGTTGTGCTTGAGCCGGTCCCGTAGAAGGTCCGGGGATGAAGTCTGGGGATGACAGAGCCCGGAGTGAGGACAAACAGGTTGACGAGGGAAGAAAAGGCCCGACCCATTGAGTTGCTTCTTGGCGCGCGCACGTTTCCAAGTTTCAGAGAAGACCTAATACTGCGTACATATCCATAGAACATACATATCGCGCGCCGTTGCAGGATGACAGCGGCGATTGCACCAGATCTGGCAAGGTGTAAAGCTTCCAACGCTTGAGGGCTCGCCGTGGTCCGAGGACCGGGGGGGCCACAGCAAATAATTGCCCCCTGTATTCCGTCCAACAACTTAACTTTACCTTTAAGGCAGGTCCACGAGAACGGGTGGAGAACCTCAAGTGTAATAAAGCCTTCGCCCCAGAAAAACTTAATGGTTCCAGCAGGATAGATGCTGTCCCAGCCGGGGGGTGTTGTGAGGGGAGACACGGCACGATGAAACGAAACACTCTATCCTCTTTCCAACAAAAGAAGAAAAAGATGAGAGGGCGGAACTAAATGCTGGAGGATCGGTACGTCGGCCGAAAGTGTCGCAAGGATTAGCCAAGCGCTCATCGCCTATTCGGGAATTTGTCCAGCGAGTCTGTATCCGCTTTCGCTTTGCATGCTCCCGTATTCAGAAGCTGTCGGGACCGCCTGATAATCGTTTGAATGCAGGCGCCTTCAGGCTAATACTGCGGTGCAGCTTGCTGCAGGGGGCTAAGCTTCGCGTAAGTCGCTGTTGGTAACTGTTTTACACCCCCCAAACGGTTGCCCAGCCGCGTTCAACGGCGGCGGGCTAATACTGCAACGGTAGTTGAGCTCCTTAATTGCCGTTGAGTTTTTTTCCCCTTCTCTCCGTTGGTGGAGTGAGTGCGTGTGAGTGGGAGCTTCAGGTTCGGTTTGCAGGGATCCCGGAGCAATTGCCCAGGCAATCCCGTTCGATAGAACAAGCTCAATAAAACGACGTCGCAACAAAGTCCGATTTTTAAAAAGTCACCCCACAAGCGTGCGTGGAGAGAGAGTTGCGGGATGGGAAGCGTCGAACCTGCGGAGACGTGCTGCGTGGCTGTTGATTAACCAGTGAACTGTTGTTGCTGGGGCCAAACAGTTCCCGGCAGGTAAACAGTGGGAAAGTGCAAGAATATGTCGAGTTACTCCCCTCTGCCCTACCTAGGTATGGTTGGTCCTTCTTGTGTGTTCGTATTTAGCAGCGCGGCTGTCGGCCTTTGTCGTGCGACGGCTGTGCCTGACGAATATTGCATTGCAGCCCTACTCCCCCCACCCTCGTCGTTGGCCTGGGGCTTGTCCTGCTTGGAGACCTCCAGTTCCGAGGACAGTCCATCACAAGTCTGAATGTAAAAGGCCCGTCTAGAAAATGGCGGGGTGACATGTTAGTCGAGCGGCATTTGCCGCAACCTCAACGCTGAAAGGGCGACGACGATCACTTGATCGAGATCTGCTGTTGTCGATGCTACTCCTGTCTTTGATCTGAGTCACGACGTAAGCCCAAAAGTATGTCTCAGCCAGCCCGGCCAGGTCTGGGCTAGCGAAAAACACCGGCAACCCCGCCATCGTGACTGCTGCCGCCCGTGTCACATCCCGAGGTAGGCAACATATCGGACGGACAACTCGAAGACACCGAGGGGCGTACCCACACTTGTTGATCACTCCCCCAGAGAGGACAGCATGAAGGAGCAGAGGGATGCGGGTAGTGAGAAGGGAAGAAAGAACTAGAGGCACATGTTGCAAAAGTTCGCCAATAGTAGGGAGCCAAGCTGAAATGATGATGTGTCAATTCTTGCGCCTACCTGCCTACCAGCCTGCCTGCCTACCTAACCATGATGCATCGCCCTCCGACCGTCCCGGCCCAATGCCCCCAACCCGTAACCTCGATCTAAGAGCGCACAAAAGCCGTGACAAGTCTAATGAACCCAAGATGCACCACCCCGAAGACCCCCCCGCTAGCCTCCCTCCCCCCAAAGCCGTTACCCAGTGGTTGCTGCCCCGTGTCGTCGCCGTCCCCTCCTAATAAATGCAGTGTGCCTGGCGAGTCAAGGTCTGTAGGAGGTTGTTTGTGCAATTGCCCATGCAGCCAGTCGAGGGGAGGCGCGTTTGGGGGGTCGCACAACCTGACGGGGGCTTGCGACAGGAGATGTTGGGGGGTATCGATGGTGGGGGTGAAGCAAGGCAGTCCGTAAGGACGAGTCGACGACCATCCCAACTTCCACATCGTGGGATGCCAGCGAAGACGTGACTGGGTGGGGGGCAGGTTGACATTGCGCCTCGTTGCGGGAGGGATGTAAAAAATGAAAAAAAAAAAGCAAAGTGAAAAGCCAAAACTACCCTTGTCCAAACGCCAATATCTCTGCCCACCCTTAACCTCCGCCCCGAAGCACCATTCTTCTAAAAGCCAAGCCAAACGAAATGCAATGTTGCTGTAAAAGAGACAAAACAAGGGGAAAAAAGGAAGAACAAGATACAGGCGGAAGGACGGGAAAACGCTATCAGGTTTGCACCCAGCGATCAGCAGTCATTTCCCGTATATCCGCATCCTCAACCCGTGGTGTTGTGGTGGTATCTCTCCCCTTGCGCCTCGATCTTCAAAAAAATACAAGTTCGCTTGCGATTTCCGTTCTTTTCGCTCATCTATGTTTGACGCCGTCCGAGAGTAAATAAAAGGGGCGTGAAGCCGCAGTGAGGTGTTGATGGAGGATGTCGTGGAGGATGCGAGCTTATCGCAGTCCCAACGTGTCCGGGACCCCGAGTGGGCGGCGATCGTTGTGGCGGTGGCTGCATGGTCGAACCATTTACAGGCTGAAGGTCTGTTTGTTGGTGCGCTTGATCATGCTCTCCCATGGCATCAGTGTCTTTGGCTTGCACTCGCCTGTGATAAGGTCAGCGGATATCCCGTAGGTGGGAAGGCGGGGTGGACGGCCGGGTGGGGCCGGCCGAGAAGCCCAAGGAGTGGGAAGGGAACCGTCTCTCGAGGAGTTCGGCGGGAAAGAGGTGTCGATCACGTACCACAAAGTTCTTCTGCCCTATATGTCTGTTAGATCTTGAACTCATCATGGCCACGTCCAAAGTTTGAAGGGTAGGTATTTACATACCGGTACTCAAAGTGCGTGACGTTCGGTTGACACCTCTTGTGTGTCAACGTGTAGTCCCTGCACCATCTTGAGGCGATCCAGCGGAAGTGGCCGCAAGAGTACTCTCTCTGGGTGTAATCGCACATGTTGACGATGTGTGGCGAGGGCGCGGGGTGCGGATGTGGTGGTGGTTGTGTGGTGGGTGGGTGGGTACGTGGGTCGGGTGCTGCGGGCTGCGATAGCCGAGAGTTTTGGCGTAGCTGGAGTGAGGTTCGAGAAGAGTCTTGGTAAAGAGACGAGTGGAGGAGATGATGCGAGTTCTTTGTGGGGAGCGGGCCGTCTGTCTTTTCTGGGATGTGAGTCTATTCGTAGTGTCTACTGTTCAGGATAGGGCAGATGGGGGAGTGGGTGGGAGCGATGGTGTATTTAAGGTCCGGCAGGTGCATCGCGGTGCCTGGGCTTGAGGCACCAGGCATTGCAAGGGTCTCAGATATAGGTCGTCGGTAGCTCGCCCGCGCGACAGGAGTACTTTGGGGCCAGGCGAAGCCCCACGACCCGGCCTTGTCTCCAAAGGTCTCCAATCCCCCAATCTCCAGGCGGGCATGATGGGAACGAACCGGGCCGAGGTAGGGGTATGGAGACAGACGGAGACAGGGGGGGTGGTGGTGGAGAGAGGGTGGGTGGTGTGAGAGAAGAGAAGGATGCATTGGAGCTGTGCATGGATTGTGGAAGATGGAAGTAAGTGTCGGTCGGACTCCACACAGCCATGAGAGACGCTAAGACATGGGTGGGAGGTACGTACTCTGGTACTGTAGCACAGTACATCGGTACCTAGGTACACGACAAGACGTCGCAGGGCATTCCGTAATACAGGGTACACTCATTTTGGAAGAGTGAGGAGGGGGCGGGGCGGATCCCTCCCTCCAATGCAGTAGTAGCGAGCCGGGATCCTCGAGTTCTCGAACCTCAGGAGGGTCAGGATCTCCTTGAGGGTCAGGAACTCTGCCGCACCCGTGGACTGGTAAACGAAGAGACCCAAAAGGCACATGACTTTCTTTTGGGGCGATTTCGTCCCGTCCTTTTCCCAGTCGGGCTGCCGTCCCCCAGATTCCCAAACCCATTGGAACCTCCAGACTCTCCCGAACGACAGGGGGTCCGACAGAAAAATAACGGAGCAGGAGCTTCCTTCCGTCAACTCCAAATTGAACCCAAGAACGAACATGATCACGTCCAACTTTTGGATGGTTGAGCACAATTTTAAAGCCACTTATTTTTTAATGGCTGCTCTTTACGTAGCACACGGCAATCCGCACCACAGTATGTCGTGTGCTAATTTAGTGCAAAACTTAGGCAGTGGGTGGCCACTCTTTGTGCTATGTACCTGCCGTCGAAAGTAGATAGGTTTTATAAATCCGTTCGGCGTGGGCCTCCGTTAAGCACCCGAACGGTTTGGGTTTTGGGGGACGGTGCCAAGTCTGTGGGTGCATGACACTTCAGTTGTAGAATGTGCTGAAGTACCTGGTACGGCGGTAAAAGGACATTCTAGCCCCAACTCGTATAGCTGATACGTGGTTTGCCCGTTTACCATCGCCGTTCTTGTCTCCAGCGTCGGCAGATTCTAGCTCGAGAACGACAAGACGGTAGTTGGCTGTTCAGGAGGTACACACTGCCTGTGGAATATAGGTGGGCTCTAAAGATATCTCGTCAAGAGAATCAATCCGAATCCCGAGCGGCAATACCGAACGAACAGGGATGCGTTAGTCGTGTCTCTAAACACTGCTGGAGTCCAGGGGCCTGCCTCCCCCAAAGACATGGAATCCAACAGCGCAGCTGCGGACAGGCACGTGGCAGGCAGCCTGTCTGCACATGCTTTCCTGGCGACTGATAACCTGCCTGATAACATTCCCCGGCTCTGCACGTTCCCGCGAAATGCGGAATAAATTGGACAAGAGGCCCGTCGGCACACAGCAAAACATAGCCGTGGCCCGGAACAATCTGGACTGCCGGCAACTTGAGTATGCGTAGAGAAAAGAGAGATATGGGGAGAGAGAGCGAGGCCAGACCCGCACCGGTGTAGGGGATCTCCAACATGAGGATCCTTATTCGCTGGACGAGACGGGCGCGAGCCAAGTGGGCGGGTGTGAAGGTGTACGGCTCCCGACGCACCAGTCTGAGGGAGTGTGTGTGCGCGAGCGCACCTTACCTGAACTCTGGCATGTAGAAACAGCAACCAATCTGGGACGGGGCCGATCATCCATCAAACAGTCGCCCATCGCCACCCATTCAGGTCAAACTCCTCCAGGCGGATTGGGTCTGCGCTGAGCGCTCTTGGCGCTCTAACCACAAACTTCGGATGTGTGCCATTACTAAGTTACTACTCATGCGGGAGCGAGAACGAGCGACTACAAAACGCGTTAGCCCACGTCGCACTCCAATGGAACGGACCTGTCGGATACCGGGGCCTGGCGACGGCGACTGCCGAACGGAGGCGAAAACCCCGACTTCCCAGGCTTTCAGCGACCCCAGGTACAGAAGGTCTACACTATACACGTGAAGATGATTTTTTTTTTTCGCCCCGCGCAGCTTCTTTGCTTTTGGGATGGTAAATGGGTGTGTGGGAAAATACAGGCGCATGGAGTTGGCGCACACACATGCGCAAACGATGGCGTGTACCAGGTTCTGGGTTTCAAAGTGGCTTCTCGAACACCACGCGGACTTCTTCTGTTGCGACGAGGTGCGGCACTTCTTCCGCCCTAGCCTTGGCAGGAACGCCCTCGGCCGCACCGTAATCATTTCTCGCGTCGCAATAATTAACGGTGCGCATCTGGGGCTCATAGCGAAGTGGAAAAATGGCGGGCGGGAGGGGCCACAAGCCACCCTGTGGGCCATCCCTCGCCGCGATCTTCGAAAAGAGGTGTTCGTCCGGTCTCAGATTCGCAGAGGTTATGCAATACACACACGCAAAGGGGACGGACGATCGATCGATCCCGGGCTGTCGGTCATGCCACTGACACTCGTTCACCGAGCTGATCAAGCGCCACGAGGCAAGCCCCAAATTTAGGAGTGGTGTTCGATTGAAGATACGATGCCCCAGCGAAACCATTCAGGCGCTAATTATTTCGCGCTGGCCCAGGTCGGGAAGCCTAGCGTGCGGGAGGCACCTGCGGATGTGACCGCTCTGCCATCATATCCTCCTCATCGCAGGAGTGTTTTCTCGCCGCCGCAACTCTGCTTCGGCACCGCACAGCATCACGAATGGAGCACAACTTTCATAAGTGCTCTCTGGGCTGGCTGGCTGGTTGGCTGGCTGGGTGACTGCCTGGACTCAAATTGCAAATACGATCCTGCGCTAGAGCTCGCCCCCAGCGCCATTCGTTTTTGAGACCGCCACGGTAACCTCTCGCGGGTCGAAACCCCTTTGCCAAGCCGCCCTTCTCCGACGCCACGGTGTACGCCGTGGCTGCTCACGTCGTACACCGTCCCAATCGAGGTCCTTGGGAAGCAATACTAATTGATTATTGTACATACTGAAGAAGGAGAAGAAGAAACGAAACTTTTCCGGAGGCGGTGATGGGTGGTGCAATCTCAGGTCCTCCAGACGCCAAGCGAGCCCTGAGCCAATGAAACCGGGCCCAATCCTGCGCCCTGGGACAACCCGCCAGCATGGAATTGGAATCAGGTGCTTAGCGCCCTCAAAAATTGCCCGGCAACCTTGATCCCTGGGAATTTTACACTCCTTTGCCCCCTCCCTTCCTCAGGGGGCGGCCCAGTCAAGGGGTTCACTAGCCAGGTGAGCCTCAGCTGCTCAGGTCGATCCCTCCCCCCCGCTTTCAGGAATTTCTGACAACTCACATCTCACGCGAAGAAGCAAAGCCCTGAAAAGGGATAAAGGAGGGGAAGAGTGGTGGGTTAGGGGTGGATCAGAACGGTCATCGCCCTGGAGAATGCGATTCAATCTCCCCTTGCCGCAAGATAATTAACCCGAGAGCGCTACCACTTACTATGGTACATAGTGTACATATTCGTGCCCTGCATCTGCCCTCTACGCCGCTCGTCTCGTACATCTCTCGTCGCACGTATCGCACGGAGGAAGCGAGGCTATCGACTACGCTAGCGCTGGTGCGAAGGCATCTTACCTTATCTGACTGAACAGGGTCTGGCAACGTGTTGATCATTTCGTTGCCCCCGGCACTTTTTGAGCAGTATGCCCCACCATGCATTGTGCAAGGCGTCGCACCTTCCTTAAACAGGGTCTGTATCTTGCGATTCCCCAATGACTCCATCACGAGGCATCACCCTCGCCGGTGCCATTTCTGTTCGTGGAGGAGATGCGGGTGCCGATCATGATTACCATTATCCAAGTTAGCCCCGAATAAGGGAATCATATTGCTAGTGTGGCTGGAACTGGCTCGCGAAAGGAGTTCCAGGTCGTGAACAGTCCAGTCCCCCAGCTCTGGAACAAAGGGCCGTCCCGAAGCGAGGATCCCTCGCTGTTCAAGCTAGCGACCTCCCGCCCAAACCCTCATCTCCTTGCCAGTTGTGCATATGCATGGCGGCAGCCACATTGGCACGGGGCGTTTGCTTGTTGAGGGGGAGGCCAGAGAAGTAGTGACGCTAAGGGCGTCGCCCTCGACGAACCCCCGGTTTCTCGTCCTTCTGTTCTGTGAAGAAGCGGATCCGTTCCGTTCTCTATCGCACACCTTCCCTTCCCTCATGGTGTCACCTATCTCGTTGAGGAAAAAGACTTGCCGCATGATGGTTTCCTCTTCTCGCGTATCCGTATAGCGTGGGGGTTGCCAAACCCATTGTTTCATTTGGATTCTGGTTCAACCTGTCAAACCCACAGTCCCTGCGCACCGGGTCGGTTCCGGCTGGCTGGGTTTCGACTCCTTGGCCGCCTACACTATCCCAGTCTGGAAGCCGGTGCTACCCAACCCGCTCCCCGGAACCCACCCCCGATCCCGACGTTGACAAGTCATTTTTTGAAATGGGTCTCACCAGCGGTGAACCCTTCAACAGTTTAGTGGTTCGTGGGGGTCTCCAGCGAGTTCATTCGCGCTCGTGGACAAGTGGGCGAGTCGAATTAATGCAGGAAAGGTTCGAGCGGGGTCGCAAGCCCGCTCATATTGTCTTGAGGCGCTCGCAGGGGTGATGGTGCGTGCAGCAGCGTTGCAATTGGAGGGAAGCGCGGAGAATATCCCCAGATTCTGCACCTTGGGGATCAACGTGCTGCATATGCCATATGTAATAGGATTGACCTCCTTGGACGCTATCTGCTCTCTGATTCACTGTAGAGGACAAGGAAAAGGTGATGACAGCACGCTAATGCAGAGGGCGTTCCAGCCTTCAAGGCATGCCTAGGCCGAGAACGGAGGGCGCCGCATTTGCCCCAGAAGGTTCCTAACTCAGAGTCCAGACGCTCCCCGGTTTCCACTTCGAGCCATGCCAACCGCTCACATGCAGAAGAAGCCCCACTGTGAGGCGTCAAGCCATGTCTCTAGGCACTGTTGTTGCAAGTACGTGTAGGATGAAAATGCCCGAAGGGTTGATGCGCTGATGTGCCGCCCTCTGCGCCTATCTCTCGCTTGAGCTCCAGACCAGTTGCTATCTCCTCGGATATGCTACACCTGCTGACTCGACCCACCCCTCTGATGGCCTCGCCTAGACCGTGTTGCCCGGGGCAGGCAATCCGAGAACCTCAACGGCTTTGGACGTGAGCTGCCTGCACGAGCCCGCGTGCATCCGCTTCGCCTGCTAAGACCCGCCCGAGTCAGCGGGCAACGCTTTTGCGTACGGGAATCGAGTCATCAAGTCGGTCACAATCCGAATGACAAACGCGAAATTGCAACCCCCTTTTGGTTTGACGATCCAGGGCGAAGAACCGCATTGTGAGAGTGCTCGCCTTATCCCCACCCATGCATACCTTCGTATCGGGTTATTAGGGAGAGCAAATGGGGAGGAAATGCAGGGAGGCAAGGCAGCGATATGTAGCTAGACAACGTCGTATCCTCTGTCACGCGACGGACTCCCCATGTCCTTCATTGGTTAAGCGGCCGGTAGAGGCCACTTTGCTTTCTATCACTTGCTTGTCTTTGACAGCCGTAAACGGGACGTTCCCCGAATCATAACTACAATATCCAACCAAGGTTAGGTCCAGGTCGTGACGATTATTGATATTGCTACCGTATCATCATGCTCTCCTTCAACGGGATGTTGGTTAAGATGATCTACCCACAGGGAGCGCCGCTTATGTCGTATTGAACGGGCACGACCCGCAACCCGATAATGAAGAGTGCAACTTGCCCGACCGCAAGACTCGAGACTTGTCTCATCTCGCTATACTAGTACATGTGACTTGTACGCGAAGTCCTTCATAGCATCTCGTACCTTAATTCTTCTCCCCCTTGCCCTTTGACGTTCCATAATCCGCCTTAACAGTTCTCTCGCCTCCGCGGTGCTCGTACCCAAGCCCGCTAATTCGCGCATGTAGTCGAGAATCCAGTCCTGGTATATCTCGTCTGTGATCTCCACGCCGGCTATGAAGATGGGTATCGGCCAGATGAGACTCCGCGGCGAGCAGAGATACCCCGACTGCCGCAACCGCCGCGCGATGTGGACAATCTCACGAGCGGCGGCCTGCGCTTCCTCGTCAGTCCGGACCTCGGGAGACACTATCCTGTTGAGCAATATGGTTGCCGAGAGATGCAGAGCCGTAGTGGTAGAGCAGTGGAAATCGGTGCGGGCAACGTGGTCGGCTCCGGTGGATGATTGCAGGAGCTCGGCGTGGATTACCTTGCACTCCTAAGGACCGATTAGTTAACATGGCGCAAGTAGCCCCGCAGAGAACAACTGATACGTACAGCGCGAACTCGAGCAATATTTGCCCGTATAGCCTGGATCTTTGCGCATCGCAACTCCTCCATTAGTGGACCATGATTCGAGGATTTTGGACACACTGTATCTTCCCAGGCCTCAAACTCGAGGATGTTGCTGAAGATAGACATAGCATCGTCGGACAGCAGTTTTGCCGGCTCCTGTAGGAGATCGTCCTTGAGCTCTTGCTCGGGATACGACGCGCCAAAACACTCGGTTAGGTAATACCGGCCGCCCCGTGACGATCGGAGCGAAGATATGCCCTTTCGGTTCATTAGGAAGTTGAAAAGTTCGCCCCTTTCACGGGCGCGGTTCTGTCCCACTGCCTCGTTCGACGCCGGCATTGGTTGCGACGGCTCAGCTGCAATCCAAAAGCTTGACCGCAGATCTAGATAGGCGAGCCAAACAAGGATTCTAGACTCTAGCGGGCCCAACCTCTCTCGAAGCCTCTCCCATTGGGACTCGAGAAGTCTTTTTATTCGAGCCAAGCCGCTCGCTAGAGCTTTATTATCCCCGGATACAACGTCACAGTAGCTGAGGAAGAGAGAGGTGGACAGTAGAATGCTAAGCTTCTTCGACGTCGATTGTGGCGGCCTGGACGGGCCGTCCTCCATGGCAAGTTCTGATAATAGATCGTTCACTGCGGATCTGGCTCTTGAATAATGCCAATATCGCGTATCTTCCGATGCGCTTTGGTTCTTCAGCATCAAGTGTGCCGATGTCCAGGCGAGAATGCTATGCCGTAAAGGGGAATCCGGTTGGTCTTTTGTAGACCGTATGGCGTAGGAGTAGAAATTCCAGGTAGAGTTGGACGGCTTCATGCTGAAGAAGGATGACAGGTGTCGATTGTAGTAGTCGACTAAGATATGTTCATCGTCAAGACGAGGGCTTAGCGACTGGATCGAAGAATAGCTGTTCGAGTCGTTGGGGAATGGTACACTTGTTGGTATTGAGAGCATGTCCAGGTAGTTGAGACCTAAATGGGAGGGAGGATCACCGAAGCCGATGTAATCATGCTCTGCGATATCAGCGGCCGGCAAAATAGGAATTGAGAGAGAGTCGCTGGTTCCAAGTCCTTCAACGCTAGATTGGCCTTGAAGACTTCCGTAAGGGGGCCACAAGCTAGGTGACATGCGGCTTGCAAATTGATCCAAAGCTTGCGCTGGGACTGGATCCCACGAAAGTTGGTCGAGAACCCAATTATTCGCACCCTGGTCGGGGCTATCCAGGGCATCTTGGTTGGAAGCAAGTGATGCACTTGGTGAATCTTCACTGGGGCTCGGACTTGCGTACGGCGACAGCCGCACTGGACCGGCGCGGCTGTGACCATCCCCTGGCGACTGAGCTTTAGGGCTGGACGCCGTGTTTTCGGTCGTCCCCGTGTTCAAGAGGAACGACTGGTGAGATTTCCATTCTTTGAAATTGGAGGAGAACGACGGCGTGCAGGCTATATCTAGGCGTCTGCAAGTTTCGCAGGGCGAGACTCGACTACGGCATTTGACCTGATTACATTTAGGTCAGCGCTTAAGGTCACGAACGAATCCTCTCCCTATGGTTTGTTCTGCGGATACGGAGAATATACTGTACTTTTCGACGTCGACAAGTTAAACAACCCCATACGGAGCGTGTCTGTGCTCGTCGACTCTTGAGTGTAGGAGCCACAGTTGAAGTTGGAGGCTCTGACATGGCATGATAATAGTGGGAGGATAGACAATCAAGGTTCGCGTTGGGGGGTTGGCCAAACCGAAGAATGCTGGGGGCGGGGCTGGAGTTCTTATCATGATCTGAGGAAGACCCGCTAGAGCCGGCTGCTTCACTGCGACTCCTCTTTTTCGGCCCCGGTCCTAACTAAAGGACGCTAAGCAACGCGCTCCCCGGATTCTGATAACTGTTCATCCCGGAGATCTGGGTTCTCCCCATTGACTACCGAAATCCTGTTTTACGTAACTAACGGCTATTAAGGGGTTAGGGGTGAGCATTCGGTAGCAGTGCACACTGGTATCGCTGTGAACTACACTACGGGTACCGAGTCTCTTGGGATTAAACTATTTGATGAAGCTAAGGATTTCCTTGTTGCAATTGAGCCGAGATTGCTCAGTAGACATATCTAAATCCGACCTGCTCCCTGTCCGTCATATCTAAGAAAGCCACAGCGTTATCCTGCTCCTGGGTGTCGAGGGCAGCTGAAATCCTATCCCTGCGGTGGTTTTCACGGCGAATGTAGAAACTGAGAAGATTTAAGCGAGTGCTTCTTCTACAAGTCTTTGCGGATGTGTGCTGGGACTTACAAGTACCCAATTTGAATTACAATCATGAGGGCGGTCGAGACATAGAACGCGCGGAACCCGGTCGGATAGGCTGGGGACTCGCTTGCGAGGAAGAACTGCGGCGAGATGATCTGGCCGATGGCATATCCAACGAATACCATCACCGCGCAGGTAGCTTTCTTGGTGAAGCCGCCGACCTAGACCCCAATTAGCAGTTGCAGTGTGAGGTTAAATCTCATAGAGCACATCGCTTACGTTGGAAGCCACCAGAGACATGACCATGATATAGGTGACAGTATTCACAAACATGACTAGTACATTGTTAGTGTGGGTTTGGGATAAAAGAAAAGGTAGGACTACTCACTGTAGAGTCCAGATTGACGACCAGCCAGATTAGAGGAGGGAAGACCTGATGGGGTCTCATTAGTGGAGTAAGAGAGTTGTAGTACAACAACCGTCACTCACAGTACACAAGCAATGACCCGAGGAGCACGACCAGATTGCTCACAATACTCGACAAGATGCGAGCATTTCGGAACGTTACGGTGACCACACCACTAACTCTCATCAGCCCTCGCCCTCGATAGTTACGGAAGATAACTCACGCGGCAATAAGGGAGAAGAGTTGAACGCCGTCACCACCGAAGGCCGCTTTAGTTGCCTCGTGGTCATCGTACCCTAGACCCGTGAGGACAATCTTGTCAAACTTTTTATAGCTTCGTTAGTAGTCGAAACTTGTCGTACATAGCGCAGAAAGGGGAAAAGGTCTTACGTTGGTCAAGCCGCTTCCAACTACGCACTGGAGCAGTGCTAGCGAGAAGTACACCCACGATTGCGGGTCTTTCAGGCACTCCCACACCTGGTACGTCCTGTAGTGGCGGTTCTCGATGCCTGTCTGGTTTGTGATGACCTGCAATGCGATTAGTCGAGGTTTTTATTCTGTTGGTTAAAGAAACTCACTCTCATGACCGCGACCTTGCGTTCTCTGTCAGTGAGGAACCAGGCAGTCATGGGCGAATTCGGCATAGCAACGACTAGGAAAAGCCCCCAGGCAATCGTTATTGGCCCCCAGATCAGAAATAGCACCTGCCACTGCGAATATTTTCCATCTCCGCCCCATGAAGGAGAGGTGATGGAGTAGGCCAGTCCGTCGATAACAAATCCGCCTAGAGGAGCGCCCATCCACCAAATACAGGCACGAAGCGGCTGTTCCTTTCTCGTCCAGTACTGGCCTACGTAAATTGTCATGATGGGTGAGATGCAAGTTTCGAAAAAGCCCAGGAAGAAACGGCAAACCGCTAGAGTAGCAAAGTTGTTCGTGGCGGCAATGCACGTGCTGGCGACTCCCCAGAGTACGATCATGGCTCCAAAATACCTGCCAATTGGCAGTTTTTGCATCAAGACAGAGCTCGGATACTGTGCTACTAGGTACCCAAAGTAGAATATTCCAGACACCCAGCTGTATTGCTGGCCCACGAGGTTCTGTCAAGGGTGGTTAGACGCAATGTACGAAGTCTCCCTTTGTATCAACTTCATGACTCACATTATCGGTTCGAATACCCAGGATCGAAGCATTGGACAACGCAACTTTGTCGATAAATGATAGCAAGTAAGAAATGCACATCTTCAGGTGCCGCGTGTTAGTATTAGAATACATCCATTCCAGGGGTTCACGATGTGAAGGGGACATACCATGGGAAGTAGTATCATGTCAAGCTTTAGTCGCACACGGTTTGCTTCGACCTGCGTGTACTCAAACACGCCCCCATCGCCCTCGAACAAATTGGCGGCATCGTCATGCTCAACGCCACGCGTCTTCTCGTTGATAGTAGAGGTGTGCACCTCGATGGTACCAGTGGCGCCCTCAGCCACCCTAACCGACTCGTCGGCATACTCGGCCTGGCCTCGAGTAGCAGAGTTCTCCTGCTTCGCGGTTTCCATGGTGATTCTGCTCGAGGGGACTACCTTGGGGTTGTAGACGGTCTGTTGGAAGAGCTCAAAACTGGGGTGAGCCGAAGTCCGGAACCTGGCGTGATATATGAAGGCAAACAACGTTGGGGTCACATCCTGGTCATTTGAGTTATATCCGGGGTCAGAAGATAAGCTACTGCCAGAACTGACGGTGAGTGACAGACGAAGGCGAGATTATCACCAACCCCAGACATATCTCAAGATGGAATGTGTTTGCGATTATCACCTCCATTGTCCGGAAGGTTATCGCCCTAGCAAAGTTGGTCGGCAATTGCTCCAAATACGGTTAGCGCTGGCGACAACTCCCCCACAAATTGTGGCAACCCCTGAGACGGTGTCGACAATGATACCGGATGGGGCAATTTAAGCGTCCTCGCCGAATCCTCAAGCGCCAGCTGATAAACTCATTCGTCAATCAAGGACCGTAACGAACTTGGTTACGACTCGAGATAGGAGCATTGCCGGTCCCCCGTCGCTGCCCATCGCCAGCTTGCCTGCTTTGGGGCTGATTGGCGATCCGGGAGAGATGGGGAGGTTGTCTCTCCGGGCTCATCTAGGCAACTGGGAAATAGAAGGGAAATAACCAGAGAAGTTTTCTCAGAGGCATCGACATTTCACGAGCTAACAAGTTCTAGCCTACTGATATATGTAATTGAGGACCAAACCTGAGGAAGTTTGTAACCCAGATATTCCGTTTGCCTTGGCTAGAAGTGACTGTTTGTTGTCAGCCCCCCTCTACGCAAGTCTACCAGTCATCATGCGGGTGAAGTCCCATATTCAATCCACCAACCCCCCCACGTACCAGCACGTCGTGACGAGGGGATTACCCTATGATCGCGGCTTTACCCACGGCCAGGAAGCAAAGCCCAAGGTCCAGGAAAATGTGCAGTATTATAAGCAACCAGGCAAGCTGGCTTACTCTAAGTACGTGAACCCCGTTTGCGTTAGGAGACCACTGAGTTCTATTGCTGACGATATTTTTCGTGAAGGGAGTTGATGGATTCCATCATCGAGAAGGTCTACAAGCCGGCCCTCAAACAATATTATCCGAGTGGCTTGAAAGAGATGCAAGGAATCGCCGATGGTGCCGAGGTTACCCTTGACGATGTCATTCTTCTCAATTCTCGATATGATCTAGCACGCCTCGGAGACACGCCTGGCACGAAGCCTCTCTCGGTCGGGAACGGGGCTGTCAACGGCGACGATATCTCAAACGAGTGTACAGGTGCGGTCTTCTACCAAGCGGCAACAACGAGCGGCGACATGATAGCGGCGCAAAATTGGGACATGTCCGCTCGGTTGTGGGAGAACGACTGCATTATCTACCTGGAGGTTCATCCGGATGAATCGGAGAACAAACCCTCTCTGTTTGTCGTTACGGAGGCTGGCCAGCTTGGCCGTTCGGGCATGAATTCTGCTGGTATGGGAGTGACAGCCAACTCACTTATGTGCACCGATGATTATATTCCTGTGCCATATCAGGATTCTGATGGCGCTCACCACGACGTTCCCATCAAGCCCATTCTCCCAATCTCCATGCTCCGACGCATGATTCTCGAGAGCAACCATTTCTCCGAGGCGATGACCTGCGCTTACAACTTTCCACGCCACGTCTCGAACAACGTAATCGTCAGCACCGCCGAAGGCTTCGGCATGTCCCTAGAAGTGACACCGAATCGCATCTACAAGGTGTACCGGCAAATTGATGACAACTACGTTGTGCACACCAACCACTTTGTCCACCCGGCCTTCCTTGCTAGGAGCGATGTTCGGTGCATATATCCCGGCGGCAGTAGTTGGTTCCGGTTGCAGCGCTTTGAGCAGAGCATCCGACCCGCGGCCCAAAAGGGCCAACTCTCCACGGAGCGTCTCATCGAGTCGTTTTCCGATCATATGAGCTACCCCGAAGGCCTGTGTGTTCACCCAGACCGTAATCCGGTGGATGCAGTGATTGGCCATCTACCGGGCTACCCCTTCAGGTCTAACTCCGCTACCGTAGCTTGTGTCATGTACAACCTGTCTAAGACGGAAATTACCGTATGCAAAGGCCCGCCATGTCAGGGGCAGTTTCAGACATTTAAGCTGGATGGCCCTAAGGGAAACCGACTAGGTTCGCAAAAGCCGTCTGACGACATTCAGAGGCCGGAGCATCCTTAAATTCAATTTCAGTGGGACCTCGATCACCGAGAATGATAGCCGTGTACAATTCGACGTGTCTCTTATGGAGCCTCATGAAATACTAGATGGGTCCAATCCGTAGACGTGTTTGAGTAAGATTCGGGGTTCTGTAAAGAGTTGTATTGTCAGATACCTAGAAGTATTAGTCATTTTGTCCAAGATTCCTAGTACTTTTCAGCCTATACAAGGTCTCTTTTAGAGCCCCTTCAAGTATCTATATAGCTTGGGGGCTAGGTAGTCAATTTCTGCCTAACGAGCGTAGGATCTTTCTACCTACTTTATTCCTCTACAATGGCATTTATAGTATTTACAACGCTAGTTGCATATCAAGGTTATTACAGTCAAGGGATTAACCCATTTATGCTACCTTTCCTATAGTTTTATATGTTTGGCATAGTAACTAGAATGCTGCCTCTAGGGAGGCAACCTTCTTAATGTGGTTTGTAAGAGAATCTTGTGTTTATTGAGAGCCTTCGTCAATTCTAGATTCTGTATTTTCTAGCCTCAGGTTCGCTAGACCGAACAAGTGGTACTTTTGTTTCGCTGGTTTTGCTGGGGAGTTGTCTTGCATTACGTTTAGGTGGACGAAAACTAAAAGTGGACGAATGGCACATAACTCATTTCCACTTCGAAACAAACTTGAGTTGATCTTTGATCGACTACTAGGAAATCATCTATCTCGAAGCGCTGAAATGTTACCTGTTCTGCGGGAAAGGAGCATGACTCGCAAAGCTACGCTACCTCCCTTGCAGTTTCGAACAACCGGATTTGATATCGTCAGTGAGAAGCAAGTGCTTGAGGAGGACCGGTTTGACGACTTCAAGGCCGGTCTATACTACCCGGTTAATATCGGGGACGTATACGACTCTAGGTATCAAGTGCTGGTCCAATTGGGATTAGGAACGACGTCCACGGTGTGGTTGGCTCGTAACCGTCAGTAAGTGGACACTTGCTCGTTCCCTATTCTCGAAGCATGTGCCTAATTAAACCAGGGACCATACGCATGTGGCGTTGAAAGTATACACACGGAAAACGAAAGGCCAGAGGGAGCTTCGGGTCTACGAGAATATTAGCAGAGGAAACACTTCACACCTCGGCTTCCGCCATGTTCAAACAGCACTGGGTCAGCTCACGCTTCCCAGCCCCAGAGGGGAGCATTTTTGTCTCGTCCAGAAACCTATGTGGGATAGTTGGAGGAATGTCCTCCGTTGGTGTCCGAGCCATCGGTTTTCAGAAGCGCTCCTGAAATCGGGTCTCAAGCAGGTTCTACTCGGACTCGACTACTTGCACACGGAGTGCAAGTTTGTCCATACAGGCTAGTTAACCTCAGGACCTGCCTTTTTTCAAAATTTTTTTTGAGACTCTTTTCACACGAAAGCCACTGACACCCAATGCAACAGATATCAAGCCCGACAATATACTGCACGAGCTACTGGATACACAACTTTTTGAAGCATTCACCAAAGCCGAGATGGAATCACCGTCCCCACGGAAATTCTTCCACGGAACACCTATCTACATGTCACGGAAATTCGGCGAGCCAAAGGTATTCGGCGTGGTTATACTAAGCGACTTCGGCTCCGCGGTCCGGGGGGATCAGAGAAGGAATCACAGTGCACATCCAAACGTGTACAAATGCCTCGAGGTTATGCTCCAGGCGGAATGGAGCTATCCTGCAGACATCTGGAACGTTGGCGTCATGGTATAGCCCTTACCGGTCGGTCCGAAAGTACAGCATCCCGCTCATCTTGATAATTTCTAATACGTTAACCAGGTTTGGCGTTTGCTCGAGGGCAAGTATCTCTTCTCCGGCGACTATCCGAGCGGAGGGGGATACATGACCCACGTCCACCTCGCTGAGGTGATTGGTATGCTCGGCCCTCCGCGTTTAGACTTGATCCGGCGCGGAGTTCGTAGCCCTGAGTTTTTTACCGACGAGGGTTAAGTACATATCCTCCTCTGCTTCTTCATTTGCAGATGGATCTTTATGATAAGAGTTCCGTTCGCTAACCATCAAATTCATGGCTGCCCAGGGCAATGGAAGCCGAGGACTTGATTCCACAGGGGACAAGTTTGGAGAACTTAGAACAACACCTGGAGGGGATCAACAAGCAAGTTTCTTGGCCTTTGTGAGGAGTATGCTCCAATGGCGCCCAGAACACCGGAAGACGGCGAGGCAGCTTCTTAATGACCCGTGGCGTAAGTCTCGGGGTTGAAATAGGTCTGTATCAAGCTAGCTTTTCAGTCCATAGAGGATGAGGCGGGCTGGACAGGAAGGCGATAATTATTCTTAAAGGTGAGGCGTAAGACAATCCTCACCTACAGGCTGACTGTATGCAAGAGTAACGTTAGAGGTCGTGATGCTTACGTTTGTGACAATGAGACACGTACAACAACCCGCCAAGCTTCGCCAACTGTTCGATAGTAAGGGAAAATTAAGAAAGCGTTTTTTCGAAGCAGGAGAGGCCAGTTGTATAAGCCCGGGGGGCTACTATCCTGTCTTTTGTTATCATTTTGCACGGCCATGGCTGCACCAATCCAGAGAATGCAAATAGTACTCCGTTGAACAGTGCCCACTCGTTAAGATAGGGAAAAAGCATGGGGATAGGATTTAATGGTAGGCGTATTTCTCCGAGGACCAGGTTACTACCGCCAGGTAGAAAGACAAACAAGGGCATTGAGAGGAGATGATTGGGGTGGCGGGTTGACGGTCAAAGTTTAGGTTGTACCCGTATTCGAAATGGGGTTCCCACATCAAAAAAAGAACCGGATGTTATAACCAACTAAACTGGGCGGATACAACCATTGTAAAGGAGCGGAGGGTGAAGCGGAGCGGACGGTCAACGCCCAAACACCTAAAAGAAGGTATCCAACTAGACTGTGGGCGCCTAGGGACTGCAACCTCGGTATGCGGCACTGCAACAAAGGATTGTGTCAGCGTAGAAACCAGTCAGGCTCGAAGAGCCTGGACTGATCGGTCCGAACGTCTAAAAAGGGAAGCCGCAAGTTGAAAGGGAAAAAAGGCAATTGATCAAAAGGAGAGTGGTGACGATGATCCTCGAAGACTCGAGAGTTGAGTAGAGTCAGGTCTATCTACACTAAGAAGTAGGGACCAAGGATCCATCCAGGCCTACCCGGCCGCTCGCCGACGTCTAAAGCGACGGCGCCGGAGCAAGGCAGCTCGCTAGGTTGAGATAAACCGTCCGAGATAACCACAAACTTTCAAGTTTCCTAGGACGGCGTTTGCATTGCTTAAGACTATATGGCAACACATACCATTCCAGAAACTATCGTTTGTCCTCTGTGCCTGGTCAAATGGCACTGTGCCAACTAAAAATCCCGAACATATTCGCTCCTACAGGCTGACTCGCCACTATCTGTAGCAACTTGCAGTATAGGGACCCGCTTTGATCGATGAATATGAGGCATGGGTGCATTGAGATTCTGCATTGAGGCAATCGTGGACAACGAAGTGTAGAGTTGATTTCATATCTGTATCGCACTTCACGTTTCATCTACATCGTGGTAATAGCGATTTGCGGCGGCTACACAAAACTCGCCTCAAGGGGAAGGTCGCAAGAAGGAGAACCATTCGCAGCCCTAATCCTCTTTAGGCTGTTCATCAACAACGGTGCCCCCACAACACTCCACGTCGTCAGCATCAATTTGCGAATCCTCCCAATGCTGCACCAGGTTTAGCTTCCTAGTTCAGTTAATTCGTCAAATGCCGGCAGCGAGTCATGTAATAACAGCTATACAAACCCAGCTGCGGTTGGTCGTCGCTGGGCGATCTTCAGCCTGACCCCAGCCCCCTCCCCCTGTGCCGCATTTCCTTAGCTGCCGATCCGTCCCCTAAACTCTTTTGAGCCGTGTGTGGCACCTTCAGGGAAGAGGCAATGAAGAGCCCCGAGGACGTTGGTTCTCTGTATTTAGGGAGCTGGCCTCGCATCGCATCGCGCCGCCAAAAGTGCGAGGCCCACATTCCTGTCTTTTGATTTCAAGTCTGCCCCCAATCGATCGGACGGGATGCAGCTCACGCACTTTCTCTCGCCACTTCTCCTCTCCACGTCTGTGGCCGAAGCTGCGGTTGACACGTCGCGTCTCAAATGGCGGCCCCCGCAGCAACATCAACAACAAAGGGCGCCGCTCCCAATCGCTAAGCGGCAGAGGGAGAACTCACCATTCTTAAACTCGAATAGCACTAGTAGGTTTCTTGGACGGCTGGGTACAAAAGTTAGGTGCCTTTCTCTGATTATTTGTGCTAGAATTCGTCGTTGATGGCAGTGGCATACCTGATGTCGATTTCGACATTGGGGAATCCTACGCCGGCCAGCTGCCCATTGGTGGGGACAGCGACGGGGAGCTATATTTCTGGTTCTTCCCGTCAACTGCCGACGATGCCGATAAGGAGATTCTCCTTTGGCTGAACGGAGGAGTAAGTCCGTTCTAAAATATCGTCACTCGATCAATCCGGCAACGAGCCCCGCTGACAGAGTGCACTCCAGCCGGGATGCTCATCACTTGACGGCCTGCTCAAGGAACATGGACCATTCCTCTGGGGTACTGGCACATACGCCCCGATCCAAAACCCGTGGAGTTGGCATCATATCACCAACATAGTCTATGTCGAGCAGCCAGTGGGAACCGGTTTCTCTGAAGGCACGGTCACTGCAAAGAACGAGGATGACGTAGCTAAGCAGTTCATGGGTTTCTGGAAGAATTTTATAGAAACCTTTGCCATGCAAGGCTACAAGGTGTACATTGCGGGAGAGTCCTACGCGTAAGATTTGGATGCTTTCCCGTTCGCCTCTAAGGAAACCAAGTAGCTGACCTGAAGATGTTGTAGTGGAATGTACTGCCCGTACATTGCCAGCAACATGCTAGACGCCAAGGACACCACGTACTACGACGTCAAGGGCATGTTGATATACGACCCCTCGATCGCAGATGTCGTCGTCACTGAGGCCCCGACTCGCTATTTTGTCGACTACTGGTCCAACCTCTTCCCCTTCAACGACACGACGAGAGCCCAGATCTCAAATCGGTCCGAATCATGTGGGTTGGATGCATTTACCGACAAGTACTTGACTTTCCCGCCTCCCGGGCCCCAACCAATTGCTGCCAAGCTTCCTGGTATGGAGGAGAACGGCAATCGCATGCGCCGGGACTGTGTTATGTTTAACCTCGTTGCAAACTCCATCGTGGAGATCAACCCAGGATGGAACATCTACCAAGTGGGACAACTACTGCCTATCCCCGACGATGTGCTCGGATTTCCGTACTCAGATTTCTACCTCGCACCGGGACGGGATATCTACTTCAACCGCACTGACGTCAAGAAGGCGATCAACGCGCCGCTCGACGTCAACTGGCAGATCTGTGCGGATAAGGACGTATTTGTCGACGGCTCCGACTCCTCAGACCC
>Ga0164242_10001339_pt1 | contig 29150 bp, 28 predicted proteins | sample OricomgcompostMG_FD_108783 | JGI IMG/M metagenome (GOLD analysis project Ga0164242, IMG submission 108783) | Miracle-Growth compost microbial communities from Emeryville, California, USA - Original compost - Miracle growth compost (MG) ...
CCATCAGAAGGGTGGGGATTATCGGCGCCGGGCAGATGGGCAGCGGCATCGCGCATGTCGTGGCGTTGTCGGGCTATACGGTGGCGCTGAACGATCTCAAGAAAGAGGCTTTCGACCGAGGTCTCGAAGCGGTCGACAAGAACCTGGCGCGGCAGATCGCCAAGGGCGCCATCAATGAAAGCGATCGCGACAAAGCGCTTGAGCGCATCAGCTACGCACCGACGCTCGAAGCCTTCGGCGATTGCGATCTCGTCATCGAGGCGGCGACCGAAGACGAAAGCCTGAAGCACAAGATCTTCGCGGCCTTGTGTCCGCATCTGAAGCCGACGGCGATGCTGGCGTCCAATACGTCGTCGATTTCGATTACGCGTCTGGCGGCGACGACGGACCGGCCGGAAGACTTCATCGGCATGCACTTCATGAATCCGGTGCCGCTGATGGAGCTGGTGGAGCTTATCCGCGGGATCGCCACCGAGGACGAAACATTCGCCACGGCCAAGGCCTTTGTCGAAAGTCTCGGTAAGACGACGGCCGTTGCGGAGGATTTCCCGGCCTTTATCGTCAACCGCATCCTGCTGCCGATGATCAACGAGGCTGTTTACACGCTCTATGAGGGCGTCGGCACCGTCGAAGCGATCGACAAGGCGATGAAGCTCGGGGCGCATCATCCGATGGGGCCGCTGGAACTCGCTGATTTCATCGGGCTCGATACCTGCCTCAGTGTTATGCAGGTTTTGTACGAGGGGCTGTCGGATTCGAAGTACCGCCCGTGTCCGCTTCTGGTGAAATACGTCGAAGCGGGCTGGCTCGGGCGCAAGACGAAGCGCGGATTTTACGATTATCGCGGCGAGAAGCCGGTTCCGACCCGGTAACTCCGCCTAGCGGAACAAGCGGCCAAGGATCGCGGCGATATTCGCCTTTTCAGCCGTGGCGGCCAGCGCCGGATAGACCACCAGCCACGACAGCGATGCGAATACGACCGTCACCGAGGTGGCGATCACCCACGTCATTCCCCAAAACCGGCGATGGCTCGCTGCGATGAAGGCGATTACGCCACCCAGCGTGACGATGGCCGAAGCTTGCCAAATGGCTGTCAGGTTGAGCGGTAGATTTGCTTTCAGCGTCAAAACGGTGGTCGAGAAGAGCAAGAGCGCGACCACGATCGAGAGCAGCGCGTAAAAGCTTACAATGAGAGCGCAGAGCTTGACGTAGGCTCTCGGCGGTTGCTTCACCGAACCGAGCGCGCGGCAGACGTAGAATTGTAACGGCGTCAGACTTACCATGGCCGCGTATTGGATGAGCGCATTGATGATCGAGGCGGTGCTGTTCGACGTATCAGGAATGTTGAACAGCGCAGAAAACAGCCACGGCAGGAGCGCGAAAACGAGCAGCAACTGCGCGCCGAGCATCGTCGCGAGGAAGATCCAGTGTCCGCGATATGTTCTGGCTTCGGTCAGGCGGATGATCGTATCGACGGGGCGGCGCAAAAACGAAAGGGCGACGGAAACGATGCCGTTGCGCTCGGGCTTGCGCAGAGATTCTTTTCCGTCTGTTTGCGTTCCCGACACGATCCGCCACTCCCAGGATGCGAGGGTGCAGCTCATATCATGGCTCCTCCCACCCAGAAACTGGCGCGCATGAGGGTTTCGCGTTATCCAGCAGCTTGGGATCTATGCCGAGGAATGAACGATGACCGGAAAGGCGCGCGTGGCCTTGGTGACGGGAGCGAGCTCGGGTATCGGGCGCGCCGTTGCCTTAAAGCTTCAGGAAGCGGGCTACGATGTCGCGTTATTTGCTCGGCGCGTCGCAGAACTTCAGAAGACAGCTGATCAGGCGAAGGCTAAAGGCGGACGATTCCTTGTCGTGCCGGGCGACGTAACAGACGAAGCCGCCGTCAAGGCGGCGTTCGATAAAACCCGTCATAGTTTCGGTAGGCTGGACCTCTTGTTCAACAATGCCGGGACGTTCGCGCAAGGCATGCCGCTCGACGAATTGGCGCTCGATGACTGGCGGCGGGTCGTCGACGTCAATCTGACGGGGCCGTTCCTGTGCGCGCGAGAAGCAATCCGCATGATGAAGACGCAACAGCCAAAAGGCGGCCGCATCATCAACAACGGTTCGATTTCCGCGCACGTCCCGCGTCCGCTCTCAGCACCCTACACGGCGACGAAACACGCCATAACCGGCCTGACGAAATCCATCTCGCTCGATGGGCGCGCGGACAATATCGTCTGTTCGCAAATCGATATCGGCAACGCGGCGACGGATTTCACGGCCAAGATGGCGAGCGGAATTCTCCAGGCCGATGGCAGCACCAAAGTCGAGCCGCGCATGGACGTATCGCACGTCGCCGATGCGGTGGCCTACATCGCGAACTTGCCGCTCGATGCCAACGTGCAGTTCATGACTCTGATGGCGACGGCGATGCCGTACGTCGGGCGCGGTTAGGTATCTAATCGAAATAGCCGTCATCCCCGCGAAGGCGGGGATCCGTCCAAGTATCGGTCAATCACCAGCTAGTGGACCTGGATAGATCCCGGCCTGACGCCGGGATGACGTCAGGAAATGACAAGCGATCTACTTCGCGATTTCCGACACAAGAAAGCCTGTCAAATCGCGGGTCAGGTAATGAACGTAATCCGGCAGTTCGCGCCATTCGCGAACTTTCAATTGCGCCGGATGATCGATGTAGTCGGAGTGAACGAGAACCGTCGTCATGCCGATGTCGGAGGCGACTTCGAGATTATGCGGCATGTCTTCGAACATGGCGGCTTGCGCTGGGGCGACACCGTGCAATCTGACAAGGCAGTCGAAGGCGGCACGCTCGGGCTTCGGGACGTAGTCGATGGCTGCAATGTCGCAGATGTCTTCGAAGAGATGCAGCACGCCGATGCGGCGGGCAACGTTTTCAGCGTGACGGCGGGAGCCGTTGGTGAAAATCAGGCGACGGCCGGGCAAGGCCTCGATCGCGGCGACGAGTTCGGGCAGCTCCGGAACAACAGATAAGTCGATGTCGTGCACGTACTCCAGGAATGGGCCGGGAGGAAGCTTATGTACGCGCATCAGCCCGGCGAGCGTCGTGCCGAACTGACGGAAATAGGCTTTCTGCAAATGGCGTGCGTGCTCTCGCGGGACGCCAAGCGTTTTTGCGATGAATTCGCTCATGCGGCCGTCGACCTGAGCGAAGAGATTGCAAGACGCCGGATAGAGCGTGTTGTCGAGATCGAAGATCCAGGTGTCGACGTGGTCGAATCCCCGTCGCATGGCGGTCGCATTCGCCAGGAGCGATGCCGGTGCTGAGGCCGGTGCCGCCATCAGGCCTTACTCTTCTTATGCTCGGCGCGGCGCACGAGCGTGCCGACGCCGTGCTCGGTGAAGAGTTCGAGCAGCACGCAATGCGGCACACGTCCGTCGATAATGACGACGCCTTCGACCCCTGCTTCGACGACCTCGATGCAGCCTTCGATCTTCGGGATCATGCCGCCCGAAATCGCACCGCTCTTGATCATCTCGCGAGCTTCATCGATCGTCAGATTGGGGACGAGTTGCTTGCTGTTGTCGAGCACGCCCGCGACGTCGGTCAGAAGCAGAAGGCGTTTGGCCTGCATGCGGGCCGCGAGCGCGGACGCGAACGTGTCGGCGTTGATGTTGAGCATTTCGCCCTCTCGGCTGATGCCGACGGGTGCGATCACCGGAATAAGGTCGGACTTGGAGATCACTTCGACGATGTGCGGATTGACCTCCAACGGATCGCCGACGTAGCCGATATCGACGGCCTTCATGATGTTGGACTGCGGATCGGGCATCTCGGTGATCTTTTTGGCGATCATCAAGTTGGCGTCTTTTCCGGAAATGCCGACAGCCTTGCCGCCCTGGCGGTTGATGGCGGAGACGATCTCCTTGTTGATCTTGCCCGCGAGGACCATTTCAACGACTTCGACGGTCGGCTTGTCGGTGACGCGCAGACCTTGGACAAAGTCGGATTTGATCGCCAACTTTTGCAGCATGCTGGCGATTTGCGGTCCGCCGCCGTGCACGACGATCGGATTGATGCCGGATTGCTTCAGGTAGACGATGTCCTGCGCGAAGGCGTTCGAAAGTTTTTCGTCGCCCATCGCGTTGCCGCCAAATTTCACGACGACCGTTTGCTCGTCGTAGCGAATCAGGTGCGGAATGGCTTCGGCAAGAATACGGGCCTGGAGATGCGCGCTTGGGCGCTCTTCCGCCGGACCGGCATTTTTCTCGCGAGGGCTTTTCATTGACGTCACGGGATTTTCCCAAAACCATCGAATAGGCCGCTGCGGGCGGCATACGGAACGGCGGAGCCTTGCAGCTGGTTAGCCGGGTGCATTCGTCGCGGTTTTATAGCCGGTCGGGCAAATGCCTCAACGAAATTCCCTCGTTTGGCATGGCGAGGGGCTTTCCTGACGCAGGGCGGACACGGTTTGGGGACGAAGGGGGATTCCCGTCTGCCCACCGCCGTGGCATTGCTATAGCCTTCTCTCGTGCAAGCTTTGCCACGTGAGCTTGCGCTGACATGTTTTAATCGTGCGGCCAAGGCCGACTTGACCATTGGAGACGTCGTGGGCGTAACTGCCGCTGAGCTTGGTCAAATTCCCATGTCGCCGGATCTTGGCGCAACGCTTTCGCGCGGCGCGGAGTTCGCGGCCGCCGCCGGAGCTTTGGACGTCACGCTCGAGCATGTTCTGGCGGCGCTTTGCGATGATCGTGACGCCATCGCGGTGCTCGACGCAAGTAACGTCGACATCGCCGCTCTCAAGGCCGACGTCATCGGACAGTTTCCGCAGGCCGATCCCGATTCCGCCGAAGCGCCGGTGAGCCTTGGGGTTGCGCAGGACGTGCGGCGAATTTTGGAAGCAGCCTCGGCTGCGGCGCGCGGCAGCCGGCGGCGTGACATCAACGGGGCGATCGTGCTCGCTGCCATCGTGGGAGACGGGCGCAGCGCCGCAGCGCAGATGTTGCAGGCGCACGGGCTGACGTTCGACGGCGCCATACGCGCCTTGCAGGCAGCCTTGGCGCCGGCGCCACAGCGTGCACCGTCTCCGCCGCCGCCTGTTGCCGACGACGTGCTGGCGCGGGCTCGCGAGCGTGTTCAGTCGCGGTCGGCGCCTTCGCTGCGTGACCTCATGCAGGATGTTCCGCGGCCTACGCAGCCGCCACACGTTTCGACCGCCGACGTGGCGCAAACCATCGAACCGAAAGCGCCAGAACGGACTATCTCCGAGCCAGAGGCCGCGGCAGCTCCAGCCGAGCAGGAGCCCGTTCCGCCGGCCTCTTCGGCCGTGCCGAGTGCTCCGGCTGCGGCCGGATCCGCGTTTCCGGCTCCGACGGATCGGAATGAACCGAAGCCGCCATTTCCACAATCGGCAGCGTCGCGCGGGGCGCCCCATGCCGCGCCCTTGAAAGCGGACGCGCCACCCGATCGGGCCTTGCAATCGTTTTCGGAGAGCGTTCGAAACCCGGGCGTGCAAAGACCGCAAAGGCCCGGCGCCGAAATTGCGCCGGCGGCGTCACCGATTCCCGAGCCGCCCTCAAGCCCATCGCTGCCGTTTCCGGCGCAAGGGCCATCGCAAAATCAATCTTCCCAGTCTGCTCCTGCGCCGGTTGGCCGGGATGCCGCGCCCGGCGGACCGTTTCCATCCGATTTTTCGCGACCGCGTCCATCGGGTGCACAGCCGCCGCCGATTCCTACGCCTCCATCGGCGATGTCTCCGGGGATGCGCGCACGCGGGCCGGCACCCGGTGCTGGTGACGGGACCAATCCTGGCATCGGATCTTTCTCCGGGCCTGCGCCGTCGCCCATCGCACCGCCTGGACCGTTGCAGGGTGATGAACGGTTCAGGTCCGACGATCAATTGGACCGGCCGCGCCCCGGCACTCCCGCTCCACAGCCACGACCGCAGCCATCGAAGGGCGGCAAAGCTGCTGGACGTAAGCGCGCGAAAGGCAAAGCCGATACCGGCCAACTCGCAGAAAATATTCCCCGCACGATGCGCGTCGGACATACCGAGCGCGTCGAAGTCCGTATCGCTAAAGCCTCGCTCGCAGCGTTGACGGAAGGCCTCGAAGGCGGCGGTGCCGTCTGGCAGCATCAGGTCACGCTCACGAAGGCGATGGCGGTTCGTATCCGTGCGCCCGAGGGCGGGTTTTTCGTCGAGACGGCTTCGCCGGAGACGCAATGGATCGAAAACAGCATGGGTTTTGCGAGCGATGATTTCGCGAGCTGGCGTTTTCTGATCACGCCGCAATCGCGCGGCTGGTCGCGATTGCAGATCATCGTGTCGGCGCGGACGATCGGCGCAGATGGCGTCGCGGCGGAAACGGCACTGCCGGATCAGATCGTCGAAATCAAAGTGCGCCGGAACTTGGCGCAAACGTTCGGACGCGTCACTGGCTGGGCGGTTGCAGCCGTTGTTGGTGGTGTGCTGGCGTCCTTCGGAGGGACAGGCATCGCGGTCATGAAGACGTTGCTGCTAGGCCTCTTTCACTAAACGGCGGGCGGATCTTTCGCGCGGACGCCGATTGGCTCAATTGCCGTGAGCTTTGAGGAGCTTGGCAATGACAGCGCGCAGTTCTTCGAAGCCCGTTCCGGTTTCGGCCGAGGTCGCGATGACGTGAGGGTAGGCGGCGGGACGCTTCGCCAATGCTTGCGTTGTTCTCTCCGTGACGCGTTCGAGATCTGTCCGGCTGATCTTGTCGGATTTCGTCAGGATCGCCTGATACGACACGGCTGCGCCGTCGAGGAGCGCCATGACCTCGTCATCGACGGGCTTCAATCCGTGGCGGGCGTCGACCAGCAGAAAGACGCGGAGCAATGTGCGCCGGCCAGCAAGAAAGCCGCGTAGCGTTCGGTTCCAGGCGGCGACTTTATCCTTCGGCGCTTCGGCAAAACCAAAGCCCGGCATATCGACGAGATAGAGATCGGCCGCGGGCTCGGTGAAGAAGTTCAGTTCCTGTGTGCGTCCCGGCGTGTTCGATGCGCGCGCGAGACCGCGTTGCCCGACGAGGGCGTTTATGAGGCTCGACTTTCCGACGTTCGATCGCCCGGCAAAGGCGATTTCGGGACGATCGTCCGGGGGCAGGTGATCGAGATCGGGCGAGCCGCGCGAGAACGTCCAGGCGCGCGCAAACAAAAGCCGGCCGGTCTCGACGTCTTCCGCCGATAAAGCGTCAGTTTCGGTCATCGCGCAGCTATGCCCGATCGCGCGCCCTGGCCTCGTTCCGGAGCATTCATCATTTGCTGGTGCCGCCTCCGGCTCCGAAAAGCCGCAGGACTGGTGCGAACGTTCGTCTCAAATTATCGAACAGATGGATCTGGGCGCCGTTCTTCTTGTTGATCCGGACCTGTTGCGCGATCGAGAGCGTGTTGCTCCACGCATAGTAGATCACGAGGCCAGCCGGGAAGCTCGCCAGCATGAACGTGAATACCACCGGCATCCATTGGAAGACCTTCTGCTGAATCGGATCCGGCTGGGGCGGGTTCAGCTGCATTTGCATCCACATCGTCGCGCCCATGATCAACGGCCAGATACCGATGTGCAGGAATGCGGGAGCGGCGAAGGGCAGCAATCCGAACAGATTGAAGAGCGACGTGGGATCGGGAGCCGACAGGTCGTGGATCCAACCGAAGAACGGCGCATGCCGCATATCGATCGTTACGAACAGGACCTTGTAGAGTGCATAGAACACCGGGATCTGCAGAAAAATCGGCCAGCAGCCCGCAAGCGGATTGATCTTCTGCTTCTTGTAGAGTTCGAAGATTTCCTTTTGCTGACGCTGGGCGTCGTCCTTGAACTGTTCCTTGATGCGCTGCATTTCAGGCTGCAGCTTCTTCATGCGCGCCATGCTCTCATACTGCTTGTTGGCAAGCGGATAGAACGCCGCCTTTATGAGGACGGTCAGTATGAGAATGGTGATACCGAAGTTGTGAACGATGCTGTTGATGAACTCCATCAGGCGGAACAGCGGCCGTGTGATGAAGTAGAACCAGCCCCAGTCGATCATCCGGTCGAAGCGCGTGATGCCCAGGGAACTTTCGTAGCCGTCGATCAGGCTTGCCTGTTTCGCGCCGGCAAACAGATGGCCTTCGACGCCTTTGCGCATACCGGGCGGAACCGTGAGAGCGCCGCGCAGATAGTCCGCCTGGAATGCGTCTTTGCCCGAGGGATCGGGCGCCTTCAGCGCCGAGTACATGGCCCTATAGGGCTCATGCTGATCCGGAACGAGAGTCGTTGCCCAATACTTGTCGGTGATGCCGAGCCAGCCGCCCGTTACGTTCTCGAACGTCTTCGGTACGCCTTCTTTTGCGGCGCTGGCATACGTCTCTTCGATCAGCCCGTGATCACCGGACACGCCAACCAGACCTTCGTGCAGTACGGAGTAGACGTGCGCAGGCGGATTGCCGCTACGATGCACGCGCGCGTAAGGCATCAACGTCACGTCGGACTTCGTTTTGTTTTCGATCTCGTCGACGATCTTGAACATGTAGTTCTTGTCGACCGAGATGGTCCGGTGGAATACGAGGCCTTCGCCGTTGTCCCATGACAGTGTAACGGGAGCGCTGGGCGTCAGCGTCGTACCGCTTTCAAGATTCCATACGGTGTCGGCACCGGGAACTTTGATCTTGCTGCCGCTTTGCGGAACCCAGCCGTATTCAGCGAAGTAAGGGTCGGGCGAACCGACAGGAGAGAGAAGCGTTACAAGCGGGCTGTTGGGATCAACCGTCTCGCGATATTTTCTCAGTACCAGATCGTCGATGCGTCCGCCCTTGAGGTCGATCGAGCCTTCGAGCGACGGTGTCTCGATCTTGACGCGGGGCGACGCCTTCAGTGCGTCCTCACGTGACAGAGGCTTGGCTGCGGGCTGCTGGGCGACGGTTGGCGCTTCGCCCGAAGACGGTGGGGCGCTCGCTACGTTGGGCGGATTTTCCGAGGACGAAGTCCCCTTATTCTGCGCCTCGATCTTCTTGTTGAAGTTCTGGCGCGCCTGCTCGTGCTGAATCTCCGGGCGCGCAAAAAAGTACTGCCAGCCCATCAGGACGAGGATCGACAGCGCAACCGCAAATATCAGGTTGTTTTGGTCTTTTGGATCTTTGGGCGAAGTCATCAAGTCCTCGGGTCAGTACCGGCAATATGAGGCCGTTACGGCCCATGAAGCGATTGTTGAAACTGCTCATAAACGGAAGGGGACACCCCGTCACGTCGAACCTTTCAAGGCCCCCGTTCGGCGCGATGCGGAACGGGCATTATCTGTCCGCACTCGCTTAGCATTGTCGTGCAGCGCCGTGAACGCGCGTGTGACGTCGTCGAGCAGCAACGTGAACGGCCGGTCCAGGGCTGCGAGGCGTGCGACAATCACGTAATCGCATGTCGTTCGCGCGTGCTGGCCGGCAGTCGCTGCAACTGCGGCTTTCAATCGGCGGCGAATGCGGTTGCGCGTGACGGCATTGCCGATTTTCTTGGTGATGGTGAAGCCAAACCGCGCGCCTTCAACGCTATTGGGCATCTCTGGGCGTTCCTTCATTTCAATCAGGAAAGCAGGTGTCGAGGACCGGCGGCCCCCGCGGATGGCCAGAAATTCGGGCCGCGACTTGAGCGTTCGCAGAATGGGAATCGGAGCCTCCAAATGCGCCAGCATACTATCCCAAGCACGGCCGCGACAAAATGCGCCTGCTTCTCTGTGTTTGGATCATCAGGCCCCCCAGTTCACGAGCGGCGATTAGAACTGGATAGCCGCTGCGATCGGCCATCGCTGCCAGTTTGCGACCGGATCGGCGCCGCGAGCATCAAATAGCGCCGTATACAAACTATCAGAGCACCCGGCGGCGGCCATAGCCAAAAGAACCGCGAAGCGCATTGCGCCCGCGGCTCGTCAGTCCCGATTACAGGTTGGGCGGACGCCTGTTTCTAGGCCGAGAGGCGCTTACGGCCCTTGGCACGACGACGAGCAAGAACCTTCTGGCCGCCAGCTGTCAGCATGCGCTTGCGAAATCCATGGCGGCGCTTGCGAACGATGCGACTCGGTTGATACGTGCGCTTCACGGAACTCTCCGTCCGAATTAGTTTCTGGCTTCGCCCACGCGGAGGAAGGCGAATTGCGTTGTTTTTCCGATGCTTAGAAAGGCCGCAGCGCCGGGCTGACAGCCTCGGCAGGACGCGAATTTCTCCGGAATTCAGGCGTCTTATAGTTTGGCCGAAAAGGCAAGTCAACGCGGGCCTCAGCGTATGAGGCGATGACTGAGGACGCAACGGTCGATACTTGAACAAAATTTGCCGTGCCCACGCACAGGTTGACGGCGGGTGGCTCTCGATTGTTGCGGGGATCGGCTTTAGCGTTAACCAGCAAACGCGCCATCCTCACGTCCTCACTCGCACCGGTGGAAGAACGGTATGCCGAAAGACGTTCCCGAGCCTGCGGCTCCGAGCCAGAACATCGAGGCAGATTTTTGCATTATCGGGGCTGGGCCGGCGGGCCTCACGCTGGCTGCCGCGGCAGCGGCCTTCGGCCAGCGCGTCGTTCTGATCGAAAAGCACAGAATGGGCGGAGATGATCTCAATTACGGGAGCATTCCGTCGAAAGCCTTGCTGGCGGCGGCGAAGCGGGCCAACGCCATGCGCACCGCTTCGCCGTTTGGAATTCGAGGTGTCGAGCCGCTGATCGACCTTGCGGGTGTGCGGCGGCACGTCAAGGACGTGATTGCGCGTCTCGCACCAAATGCATCCGCGGAGCGGTTTGCCGGCCTCGGCGTCCGCGTGATCGCAGCGCCTGCGAAGTTTATCGATCGATCGACTGTTACCGCCGGTGATTTCCGCATCAGGGCTCGGCGCTTTGTCATCGCGACAGGGTCTTCGCCTCGCATTCCGGAAATCTCCGGTCTTGTCGAAGTCCCCTATTTCACGACCGAGTCCATTTTCGAAAATGCCGCTCCGATCGCGCATTTGATCGTCATCGGCGGCGGGGCCAGTGGACTTGAACTGGCGCAAGCTTACCGGCGGCTCGGGTCGCGCGTGACCGTGCTCGATGCAGCGCAAGCTCTCGGCGATGAGGATCCCGAGTTGGCTCTCGTCGTGCTGACCCGGTTGAACAGCGAAGGCATCGTCATCCGGGAAGGCGTGACCATCAAACGCGTTTCGGGCGAGCGTGGGCGCATCCTTGTCAAGATCGAAACGGCTGAGGGGGCCGAGAGCATCGAAGGCAGCGATCTGCTCATCGCCGCTGGCCGCAAGGCCAACGTCGCGGACATGGGTCTCGAAGCTGCCGGCATCAAGGCGACGAGCGAAGGCATCACCGTGAACGGGGGGCTTAGGACTGGAAACCGCCGTGTCTATGCCATCGGAGATGTCACGGGTGGTGCGCAGTCGGACCATGCCGCCACCCATCACGCGGAAGTCGTGCTTCGCCGAACCCTCTTTCGCCTCCACACCAAAGCCGCCGGGCGCTCGGCACCGCGCGTCGTCTTTACGGAACCGGAACTCGCCTATACCGGCCTTTCAGAGGCGGAAGCTCGGGCCAAGTACGGCGGAGTGAATGTGCTGCGTTGGCCGTATCATGAAAACGACCGGGCGCAGGCGGAACGGGAAACGGATGGCCATATCAAGGTCGTGACGTCAAAACGAGGCGCCATCCTGGGAGCAGGTATCGTCGGCGCGCAGGCTGGAGAGATCATCCAAATGTGGTCGCTCGCGATTTCCCAAAGCCTCAACATCAAAGCGATGACGCGATGGATTTCGCCCCATCCGACATTGTCGGAAATTAACAAACGCGCTGCATTTCGTTACTTTGCAACATCTCCCAGCAATCCCTATGTGCGCAAAGTGATCGCATTGCTCGCCAAGCTCGGCTAATCATTTCCGGCAATGGGTATATCGAAGTCAGTGCAGCGCACGATTCTCAATGGCAACGGGGAGCATGGAGTCACCGAGGTGGTGAAGACCTCGGCCGCCGTATCGTTGTGGCGTGCGTTTTCGCGCCTTTGGGAAAGTCGTGGTCTCCCCGCCAAGCTGATCGCGCTGACGGTCCTGTTCGTTCTGATCGCCGAGGCGCTGATCTTCGTGCCGGCGATCTCGAACTTCCGCGTGACCTGGCTGAAGGAACGGCTGACGGCAGCGCAGCTTGCGGCGCTGGCTTCGGATGCTTTTCCGGGCGGCGAGGTCCCATCGGCGTTGCGGGCCGACTTGCTGAGGACCGCCGAAGTGCGCGCGATTGCCTCTCGTCGTCAGGGCGAGCGGCGCCTCGTCCTTCCGGCGCAAGGCGATCTGACGATCGACTATGTTTATTATCTGCAACCGGATCCGGACTCGTTCTGGGATGGCCTGGTCCTCAGATTTGAGCAGATGGGGGATGCGGTCAGGACGATATTCGACGGCAGCGGAAAAACGATCCGCGTCGCCGGGCGTGCCGGCCCCGATAACTCCGACCTGATCGAGATCGTCATTCCCGAAGCGCCGCTCAAAGCAGCGATGATGCGCTATGGAATGAACATTCTTTGGTTGTCCGTCATTCTCTCGGTGCTGACGGCGATCGTTGTCTATCTTGCGCTCAGTCGACTATTCGTGAAACCGCTCACCCGGCTGACCAGCAACATGCTGCGCTTTTCCGAAAATCCAGAAGACGCAAGCCGCATTATGCCGGCAACCGGGCGGATGGACGAGATCGGTGTCGCGGAACGAGAGCTTGCGAGCATGCAACGTGAGCTCTCAAGTCTTCTGGCACAGAAGAACAGGCTCGCGCAGCTCGGACTCGCAGTCTCGAAAATCAATCACGATTTGCGCAACATGCTGGCGAACGCGCAGCTCATTTCGGATCGTCTCGTCGATATTCCGGATCCCACCGTGCAGCGCTTCGTGCCCAAGCTTATCGCGTCACTCGACCGCGCCATTCACTTCTGCAATTCCTCGCTGCAGTTCGGCGGCGCCTCGGAAGCCGCGCCGCGGCGCGAGCTGACACCGTTGAAGCCCCTTGTCGAAGAGGCTGCCGACAGTCAGGGATTGCCGCGCGAAGGGTCGATCGCTTTCGTTGACGATGTCGATCCGTCGTTGCTCATCGATGCGGACCACGAGCATCTGTTTCGCGTGCTGAGCAACCTGGTGCGCAACGCCATGCAGGCGATCGAAGGCGTCGAGGGCAAGACGGACGGCGAGATCCGCGTTGCTGCGCATCGCGAAGGTCGCAAGGTCATCGTCGACGTGATGGACAACGGCGCTGGCGTACCGGAGAAAGCGCGAGCCCATCTCTTCAAAGCATTCCAGGGGTCGACCAAGAAAGGCGGCACGGGCCTGGGATTGGCCATAGCCGCTGAGCTTGTCCAGGCGCACGGCGGTACCCTGCGGCTCGTCGATAGCGACGAAGGCGCGCATTTCCGCTTCGATCTACCAGATCGCTCGGTGGATTGAACCCGCTCGTTGCATCGGAATACGGGGTTCGATCAAAAGGCGGGCGGATTTGCCCCGATGGCCGATCGAGCAAAGGGCCTTGCGCTCCTGCGCGCGACCCACTAGAGAGGTTGCCTTCGCCGCCCCGGCACTCGGCCGGACGGGCCAAACTGGTCCTCCCGCAGCGAAATGCGCCCGTAGCTCAGCTGGATAGAGCACCAGACTACGAATCTGGGGGTCAGAGGTTCGAATCCTTTCGGGCGCGCCATGTATTTCAATAACTTATCTGAACAATTGTAGGACTCATCCCCCTGCTATCCGTCGAAAGCTACCACTAGGCCACCACGGATGCGTTGTCGTCTTACGACTTGTAGTCCACGCCACACGCTTCGCTCGGCCGATGGCCGGTGGCTCTCGCCCTAGTCGCCACTCGCAGAGTGCAGTGCTGCTCGAAGCTTCGGGCTCGTGGTGCTCTATCCAGCTAGGCCACCGGGCTGCCTTATCGATAGACCTAAAGCGCGCGTGTGTGGACAACGCTACCTGTAGCGCTCCTAGGGCCTTCTTGAGTCCTTCTCCAGGTACTCCCAGGGGTGTGCAGGCAAGGGGGGTGACGGGGGCCTGGCGCAGAAGGAATTACCCCTCGAATCTTGCTGATAGAAATTCGGGAGTACCCTCATGCTGACGCCCGTTTTATTGACCTCAAAGATTTCCCGAACAGTACGCAGACATTGACCTCATAAGACGCGACTTGAGCACGTCGTGATTTGCTGTGGAGAGATGCTTATTAGACGCGAACCGCCGAGCGTCGGTGTTCCAATACATTTGATCGTGACTGATCAATGCTCGTTCGCTACCGCCGATGTTTTAACAGCGGAGGGAGGCAAGACATCAGCCATCAAGTCAAGAAGCTTTCGACGGAAGGTAAAGAACTACATCAAAAGATAATGGACATTGCAAACCTGCACATTGCCCATTCGATCAATAATTTCGAAGAAAATTATGCCGTCATGTACGCTGACTTAGATGCTGATCCTATAAACCGAAGCTCTCTTGGAAGTAGGGGACGGCGCACTGCTGGACTTACGCTCAAAGATATCCATGACATCCGAACCGTTACGTTGGAATTCATGAACCTAGCGGAACAGTGGAGAGAAAAGTTCAGAAGCAATTGACTGCTGAAGTGGCTAAAATGACGGACGACGAACTAAGAGAGCTTCCCCGGCATCCGGTCAATTTGGGAAGTGCTCGACATGAGTCTCGGCGGTACGGCCGAAGTAGACGACACGGCGGCCCAGGAACGAGACGAGATATCCGGCGCAGCCTGCGCCTTTCACCTTCTCGCAGAAGGCCCCGTAGTTGTAGTCGGCTGGGTTCGCCTGCGCCCATCGCACCAGGCGCTCGACTTCGTTGGCATGGAAGTCAGCGGCGACATTGCCGGCGGGCCGCTGCATATCCATCGTTACGCTGTCGCCATCCGGTAGATAGTAAGTCTGGCTGTTGCGGCGATAGTCGACCGTATAGCCCTCGAAACCGGCGGCGATCAGCTTGCCAACGATCTCCGGAAAACCCAGGCTTCCATCGTGAGCGGCCCGCAGGCAAGTTTCGGCAATAGAAATCCGTTCCGCGTCCATGGCGGCTTCCTTTCATTTCGATGTTCCGTTCGGCCGGCGGTCAGTCCACCGGGGTTGCTTTCAACTCGCGCCGTTCGGCAAGAACCCTCAGGATACGGTCGAGCGTTTCGCGTTCTTCCTTCGTCAACACGCCAAAGAATTCAGCGTCATTCTCGTCGGCGAGCGAGGCCAGCACCGGGATCTTGGCCCTTCCCGCCTTGGTCAGGGACAGGTTGTGAGCGCGCCTGTCGTTCCGGCTTTCTTGCCTCGCAACCAGCCCTTTAGCTGTCAGCCTCTCCGCAAGTTTGCTGATCGCCCCTTTGGTCATGCCCATTCTTTCGGCCAGGACCGATGGAGGTGTCGACTCCAGCTCGTAGAGCGCCCGCATGAACGCCCACTCCGCGACGGTGACGCTTTTGCCCGACACCTTGCGCGCGAACTCCTGCGAAACAGCGTTTGACACCATTCGCATCCAGTACCCGATGTGATCGGTCAGTTTCGAAGGCGAAGTCATGAAGCGTCCTTGCTGACTAGGAAACTACATGGAATTAGTTTCCTAGTCAACAATAAGGTTGAGCCGGGATCGTGGAGAGCGATGCCTACTGTCGTTCGCGGAGGAGTTTGCCCTGGGGCACAGTGGCGCTGCAAGCGCGCGCGGCCGTCGACGTCAAAACTTCGTAGCGCAAACGATGACATGAGAGTGCCCCAGTTTCATTCTCCCGGGCGCGCAACTTCCGAACAACCGGTGATCCGCACAGATCGGATCGGATCGGAGCGCAAGCGCCACGCAGCCCGTGGCGAGTGCTGCGGCGAACCTCGACAAGCCAGGAGAGTGGCCCGCGTCGAAGAGATGTGGATCGTGCCGTAAATGCCGTTGTTGCCGTAAAAGTCACCGAGGCCAAACGAAAGTTCGTGATCGAAGTTGCGTACGCACGCGGCCTTCAGCGGTCCCTTAGATACAAACTCGCGCGCGAACTATCCGCTTTTCTAGATTTGCTTCTTGCACGGCATCGCGGTGGCGCGGACCAAGTCCAACTGGATGGTGCCTCATCGATGGCGGAAGTCGAGCACCTCGGATGTGTAAGTTTCGACCACTTCGCTGAAAGGTGTTCCGTTTGGAAGGGTGAGCACAGCACGATGCTGTAAAACCGCGTGAGGTATCGCGAGGGTCGTTTCATATTGCTGCGCGATTGGAGTGCCCATCTCCCAGTTTTTTGGCAACGGAGAATATAGAAGCTTCGCCGACAACGTATGTCGGCGAAAATCGAGCGGCCGAACGACTCGTCCGAATGACGTTTCGGTCGTGTCGAGTACGTGATTCATGTCGGGCCTCAGACGACTGGGAATATACCAGTTGTCTGCCTCAGAGAGGACGTGATGACCACAACTCAGACGTACTTTGCGGTAGCGGACGATCTCAGACGATGACACACCGAGCAGCTGGCGTTGTTCCGGGGTTGCTTCCTTGTCGGACCGCTCAACGAGCTTGGCGACGATGTGTGCGGGAAAAGCAAGCTGGTGATCGCCGCACCAGCGATCCAACGTAAGTGTTGCACTGTCGTGGCTTAGAAGGTCCGCATTCAGAGTTTCGAGTAGCGCAAGGACTTCAAGGCGGCTTGTGAAATTATCTCGCCAGGCAACAGGGTCCTGCGCTTGCGCAGCGGCAACCTGTTTGAAAAGCACAAGAGCAAGTGTTGCAAATGTGCGAATATTGAAGTTCATTTTCAATCCTGCATCCTCGCGGTCGCTTGCAGGTCAAGACCATGAGATGCGGGTTGCTTCGAAGCAAAATATGCCCGCAGGGCTTGATCTGTTTTGCTGCGGGCGGCTGCAACTGCATCTCCGCCGAAGGCCGTTCCTTGAACTGAAAAGAATGTCAGGTCATGCAATCCGATCATGCCGAAGACCGCTTGCAAATAGGGTGTTAGAAAATCCGGCTGACGAGCGCGCTCTCCGGAATACCTTCCGCCCGATGAAACGGCAATAAAGATCGGCCGGTCACGTAGCTTGCCGACCTTGCCATCCGAAGTTACGTCGAACGTCCGACGGACTCGAGCGATGTGATCGATCCACGCCTTTAATGTGGATGGGACAGTGAAGTTGTGTACCGGAGTACCGACGACGACGTAGTCCGCGTTTTCTAATTCCTGGATAAGTCTATTCGATAAGTCTGCAGAACCACTCTGAGATATATCCTCCGCCGACTCTTGGGAAATCGCGTAGTCTTTATCGACGGGCGGAACGGCGCCGCCGCCAATAGCACGATCGATAACGATCGCCATAGGGTCGCGCTCTAGCAAAAATGCGATGATTTGTTCAGAGAGCCTGTGGCTCTCGGAGTCGTGCCCGCGTGGGCTGCAACTCACATGTAGAATGTTCGTCATCTGCCCTTTCCAGCTTCGCGACATGCACCTTGGATCAAACCGAAGAGAACATCTATTTGTAAAGGGCGCGACCCAATTCAAAGGTCCATAGACGGTAATTCCAACTGGGCCATGCGGTTGCGGCTAGTCTCACTCCATCTAGGCGGCCATCCAAGTGATGGCTATGGTATAGTTGATGCTCACTTCGCTTAGACGCTGAGATAGTCCATGACTTCCGCAAAAATCCGCGTTATTCCGCCACTGGATGGAACGGCGACTGAACCGTTCTATCGTCAGATTTACAATCGTATCCGCGGTGCAATTTCGAGCGGACTCTTGAAGCCCGGCGATCGTATTCCGTCCGCTCGTGCGCTGACGAAAGAACTCGGCTTGGCGAGAGGCACCATCGAAGCGGCATACTCGCTTTTGGCTGCCGAAGGTTACATTCAAGCGCGTGGGCAGGCGGGCACAATAGTAGCGCCAGGGCTCAAGCTGCCCATGCCTCATCCGGGCGCACTGCCGCGGCCCGACAATAGCAACGCACGGATTAGTTTTCGGCCCGATTCGATTCTGCCGTTTCAGATGGGATTGCCTGCCCTAGACGTGTTTCCACGAAAGATCTGGGCTCGCCTCGGCGCGCGGTGTGTACGCGCGACGCAAGCCGCCGACATGGCGCATCCTTCGGTCCTCGGCCTGCCGAAACTTCGCGCGGAGATCGCCGCCTACTTGCAGGTCTCCCGGGGGATCAGCTGCTCGCCATCACAGGTCTTCGTGACATCTGGATACCGCCACACGATCGAGCTGGTTTGTCATGCGCTGTTGAAAGCGGGCGATCGGGTCTGGCTTGAAAATCCCGGATACCCGCCGACGCGGGACATACTGGCGTACTTGAATATCGCGACAGTCCCTGTGCCGGTAGATGGTGACGGCATGATCGTATCTGCAGGCATAAAGCAGGCGCAGCGTGCGCGAGCAGCCGTGGTTACGCCGGCGCACCAGAGCCCGCTGTGCGTATCGCTGTCGTTACCCCGTCGTTTAGCGTTATTGGATTGGGCTGCGCGAAACAACGCCTGGATCATCGAGGACGATTATGATGGTGAGTATCGCTATATCAGTCGTCCGCTCCCGGCGCTGAAAAGCCTGGATCATGATGGACGGGTTCTTTACTCTGGCACTTTCAGCAAGGTTCTCTTTCCCGGAATTCGGATTGCCTATCTGGTCGTGCCCGATGCGCAAGTCGAACGGTTTGAAAAGATCATCGAGACGTTGGCGGGCGGCACGCCTACGCTTACGCAATCCATTGTGTCCGATTTCATCTCCGAAGGACATTTTGGGCGCCATATTCAACGGATGCGAAAGCTCTACGCCGAGCGCCGCGACGCAGTCACGGCAGGATTATGCGGTGTCTTGAAAAAACATGTACGCATTGATTCTCCTCCCGGAGGAATGCATCTGATTTTGCGGGTGCGAGGCCAGCGATCGGACCGACGTCTCGCTTCTCGCATGCGAGAAGACAGGCTTTATGCGGAGGCGATGTCGGATTGGATGATGAGTGGCACAAATGAACCGGCCTTGCTTGTCGGCTTCACGAACATCGCTTCTCAAGGCGATGCCGAAAAGCTCGGACGGCGGATATTAAAGCTGCTGTGATCGCTGTCGCGTTCCAGTGCATATCATTGGCGACGTCTCGCGGTCGGTAAATCGTCAAGCGTACTTCGCGCCAATCGCCAGGGCTTTTTTCATCATGGCCTATCTCACAATGCCGATTATGGCTCTTCTAGACTAGACCACGATCCATCACCTTAGCACCTGTCGGGTGTCTCAGCTCGATGTCGAACTTTCCACCGCGTTGGAAGAGGTGCTTACGGTGAACCATTCTTCGAAAACAAACAGATCCGTTTTTGTGGCGGGCGCGACGGGTGCGGTCGGCCGGCACCTCCTCCCGATATTGGTCAAGGCAGGATACGACGTTTTTGGGACCACACGCGATCCTAGAAAAGCAGCGCAAATCGAATCTACCGGAGCTCGTCCAGTTCTCGTTGATGTTTTTCATCGAACCGCTTTGATCGAGGCCGTTGGGAGGGCGCACCCGGATGTTATCATTCACCAGCTCACCGACCTAACGGCGGCGGACTTCTCAGCGAACGATCGCCTGAGGATTGTCGGTACGCGTAATCTGGTTGATGCCGCGAAAGCGGCGGGCGTGCGCCGGATGATCGCGCAAAGCCTAGCGATCGTATACGCGCATAAGGGGGAACCGGCGACCGAGCAAGATCCTCTCGCGGATGATACGCCTGCGGTGCGCGACACCGTCAAGGGCGTTCGCGCGCTCGAAGCGGCGGTGGCGGAACTCCCGGAAGGTGTCATCCTCCGCTATGGACTGTTTTACGGCACAGGCACTTGGTATTCGAAAATCGGTCCGTTTGCCGACGCGGTGCGGCGCGCTGAGCGGCCCGCCGGAAAAGGTTCAAGTTCTTTCATCCATGTGGAGGATGCTGCGCGGGCCGCGATGAGCGCGATCGACTGGCCGCCGGGTGTGTTCAATGTCGTCGATGACGAACCGGCCGCCGGCACCGAATGGCTGCCTGTTTTCGCGCGCGCGATCGGAGCGCCAGCTCCGCCGGAAGGCGCGTTTAACGGTCATGAGCAAGGCGCCTCGAACGCGAAGCTGCGACAAGAATTCGGATGGAAACCTCTGCACCGGACGTGGCGCGAAGGCTTTCGAACGGCGCTCGATTGAGCGGACGAACTTAACATGCGGCGGCTGTCCGAGGCGCTGCTTCCGAAAACGACCCAATGAATGGATACGTGAAAATGGCATGGGCATTCCTTTGCATCGCGGGCCTCCTCGAGATCGCTTTTGCTGTCAGCATGAAATCATCCGATGGCTTCACCCGTTTGGTGCCCGCACTGCTGACGGTCTGCACCGGCGTTGCGAGCGTATTCCTGCTTTCGCTTTCGCTCCGTGAGCTTCCGGTCGGCACTGGTTACGCCGTCTGGACGGGCATCGGCGCGGCAGGGACGGCGGCTCTCGGGATTACGGTATTCGGCGAATCCGCCGCGCCAATGAGGATCGGCTGCATCGCTCTCATTCTGGCGAGCATCATCGGTCTTAAGCTGATTTCGAAAAATTGAAGGTGCCGGAACAGAGAACGCGTCTATCGAATAAGGAGAGTACTTATGACCATCGTCAAAGCCGCTGCGGTTCAGATCAGCCCCGTCCTCTACAGTCGCGCGGGCACAGTCGCAAAGATCAGCGAGAAAATTCTTGAGCTTGGCCGTCAAGGCGTCCAGTTCGCGACGTTTCCCGAAACCATCATTCCCTACTATCCCTATTTCTCCTTCCTCCAACGACCCTATGAAATATCGATTGGCAAAGAGTATCAGCGCCTGCTTGGGGAAGCCCTGACGATACCGTCGCCCGAAACGTTGGCGATTGGAGAGGCGTGCAAACAGGCAGGGGTCGTCGCGTCGATTGGTGCCAACGAGCGCGACGGTTCAACCATCTACAACACGCAACTGCTTTTTGATGCCGACGGCAGCTTGATCCAACGCCGCCGCAAGATCAGTCCCACATTCCATGAGCGGATGCTGTGGGGACAAGGCGACGGTTCAGGACTTCGCGCGGTCGATAGCGCCGTTGGCAGGATTGGTCAGCTCGCGTGCTGGGAACATTACAATCCGCTCGCCCGCTACGCGCTGATAGCGGACGGAGAGCAAATTCATTCGGCAATGTATCCGGGATCGTTCGCGGGGGATCGCTTCTCGGAACAGATGCAAGTCAATATTCGTCAGCATGCTTTGGAGTCCGCGTGTTTCGTGGTCAACGCCACCAGTTGGTTGAATCCCGACCAACAGGCGCAAATTGCAGAAGATACCGGCGGCGCTATCGGTCCGATATCGGGCGGCTGCTTCACGGCGATCGTCTCTCCGGAAGGCGAACTGCTGGGCGAGCCCCTGCGCTCCGGGGAGGGCGAGGTTATTGCCGACCTCGATTTCTCGCTGATAACCCGGCGCAAGATGCTCATGGATTCTCGCGGGCATTACAGTCGCCCCGAGTTGCTCAGCCTGCTCATTGACCGGCGTCCCGCGATGCACGTCCATGATCGCGCGTCATTGGAAAGCGGCGCGCAAGATCGCTCGCGGGGTGACGCCGTCAAACAACCGGAGAATGAGCCAACAGCGTTCGTTGCCTGACGGCCGAGCGCGGCCGAATTTTCACCAACTCTATTTCTGAAGGAGAAGACAATGTCGAAGATCGCATTCGGTCTGACGCTTACGGTTTGTAGCATCCTCGCGTTCGGCAGTGCGGACGCAGGCACCGGGACGGCACGGACCTTGATGACAAAGAACCTTCCGGACTTTCCGGGCAAGGAGGGCATGGTAGAAATGGTGGACTTTGCACCGGGTGAAGTCTCGCAGCCGCATCGGCATAACGCGGATCTGTTTGTCTATGTGCTGGAGGGAAGCGTCATTACGCAGGTCAAGGGCGGCAGCCCCAAGACAGTCCATGCTGGGGACGTTTTCTACGAATCGCCTAGCGACATCCACGTGGTAAGCCGCAACGCGAGCGACACGAAGCCTGCAAAATTGCTCGTCTTTTACGTGAAAGTGAAGGGCGCCCCGCCGACCGTTCTGATGCGCGGGACAAGCGATTAACAAAAGGAGATTGCTCGGGCCGCCCGATTAGCGGCCAATCGTGGCACCGCCCACCGGAGATCGGTCCCGACGCCTGGCAGCGTCACATTCGGCCTTCGACCGACTAGGCACACACATTCCTGAATTGGCTTTCGGCATCCTGTGCCAGGTAACGATCGCGCCGTCACACGCGAAGATCATCGAAGCGTAAAGAACAAACAGGATGTTGAACGCATGGATCGATCGTCTCTTATGGCCAAACTTTGCATCGCACCGCTGCCAGTTCCGGCAGAGTGGTACGCCATTCCGCTCCGTCTCATGATCGGGTTTGGATTTTTCGAGCATGGCTATGCGAAGCTTGCGCGGGGATACGAGAACTTCGCCGGCATCCTTCACGCGATCGGCATGCCGTTTCCCGATTTGCTGAGCATGGCCACGATCGCGGTCGAGATTCTGGGCGGCTTGATGATCCTGTTGGGCGCTTTCATTCCTCTCGCCGCGGTGCCGATGATCGTCGTGCTTCTCGTCGCTGCCTTCACCGTTCATCTTCCTTATGGCTTCAGTTCGATAAAACTCGAGTCCTATGGGGCAGCGGGCGCTCACTTCGGTCAGCCGGGCTATGAAACTGATTTGCTCTATCTCGCTGGGCTTGTCGCACTTGCCATTGGCGGCGGCGGAGCCTTTTCGCTCGACAAATACATGAGTGCGAAACGAGACCGCATATAGCGCGCGGGGGGCAATCAGAACTTCATCTTTGACAGTGGCCAGCGAGCGCGGGATCCTGCCGTGGTTCTGATTGGCGAAAAAGGATGAGGTAGCAATGTTCTGCGGATTTTCGCGACGAAACCTGATGGCGTCGGGGGAATGCCTTGGCGCTGGTGCTAGTCCACCGGCTCTCGCGAAAGCTCCCAAGCTGAACGTACAGGCACCCTACTGGTATCGCTTCGATGTTGGCGATGCAGAGGTGACCGTCGTCTCCGATGGCTGGCAGATGCTCGGTGATCCGTCGGAGTCATTTCTTGGTGTACCCAAGGATGAGGTGCGGCGAGAACTGACCGACAACTTCATGAGCCCTACAGAAATGAATATCGAGCTCAACTCTTTTGTCGTGAACAGCAACGGCAAGTTGACCTTGTTCGATACGGGGCTTGGAGGCTCGAAAATGTTCGGCTCAAAAGGCGGACTGCTCGCGAACAGCCTGTCGGCGGCCGGTATCAAGCGCGAAGATATCAGCGCGGTTGTTATTTCGCACGGTCACATCGATCACATTGGCGGTATCGTCGATGAGAACGACGAGCTGATGTATCCGAATGCTCAGGTCTACATGAGCGAGGCCGATTTTAACTACTGGACGGATGAGCGGCAGATGGACTTGCCGTGGAAGAAGACGTTCATTGTTCACGCTCGAAAAAATCTTCTGCCCGTTCGCGACCGTCTGGTCTTTATCAAGGACGATCAGGAATTTCTGCCTGGTATTACTGCGGTGGCCGCTCCCGGACACACGCCTGGGCACACGATGTTCAATATTCAATCGAACGGCCAATCCTTTTTTTTCGTTGGCGATATTTCGCATCACTCCGTGTTGTTGATCGAGAATCCGCGCATGGAGTTCCTGTTCGATACCGATGCCAAGCAAGCCGTGCAGACGCGCCTCAAGATGCTTGGGTTTCTCGCTGCGAACAGAGTCGCGATATTGGCCTATCACTTTGCGTGGCCGGGCTATGGACATTTTGTGAAGGCGGGCGATGGATTCCGCTATCTCGCCACGCCTATGAATATGAACCGTTAGCGACAGCTTTTAGAGCACATGGGGTGAGACGCTCGCGGCTTATTAAAAGACTAGGGGCCCGGCAGGGGGGAAGCCGGGCCCCTTTCAATCGAAGCGGCGCTTGGGGTGGTGGGGGACGGCGCACATCTTCGACGAGGTGCGATCGCTCGGTTTTGTGATGACCGGCGGTCATCATTGTTGGTGTGCGAGTTCCGATAACTTGCGGCTACTCAGAATTTCGATCTGGTATGCGCCCCGAAGACGAATGACATTCTGGCGAATGAGCTCCGCAAAGCACTGTTCGAGCGCCGACATCGAGATGCCAAGATGGAATGCAATGTCCGCGTCGGTGCGGCGCACTTCGATGATGTTCCTGTCGCCGGCTTGGGCGCCTGCGTGCAGATACCGGTGATGTTCGATAAACGTCGCAAGCTTTGAGAGGTGTAGCGTATATTTCGATTTCGGCGGTTCCTGGCGGGCGAAGGAATTCAGATTTGCGATGTTTTCGGGGGTGTGCATCGGTTACTCCTGCTAAGGCTCACGGGAGATTGAGCTTCCGGATACGCTCGGTTGCGCAACGCGAGATACCTGCGCTTTCTGAATCGGGGATGCCAGTCAGCAGTGCGGCCTATGGCGCGGCGTTTGCCAATTAGACCAGATGGCCTAAATATTATTTTCACCGGCGGCGACGGAATGGGCGAAATTTTTCGTCAATTACGTGGGAAACTTCAGACCATCGCCTGACGAAGGCAAAGAAGCTCGCGGGCTCGACCCGGTTACATGGACGACATTCTCGGATGCGACGCGTTTCGTTGAAGGTGCTGATAGCGGCTGCGATCTCTCTCGTATCGCTGCTGCTGACAGCTGCCGTCTCCTACGTGATCGCGCGTGACGCCGTAAACCGTTTGGAAATGCAGATCGGACGATCGCTGGCCCTGCTTGCCGACGAGATGCAGGACAAGCTCGATCGCGCCATGTTCGAGCGCCTGCAATCGCTCGACGACATGACCGAGATCGCCAGAATACCAGCCAATACCGAGACGCCGGATTCGTTACGTGCGTCGCTCGAACGCTTCCAGGCCGCTTACGCGGATTATTCGTGGGTTGGTTATGCCAAACGCGACGGTACGATCGAAAGCGCGACCGGCGGCGTGCATGAGGGCGACAACGTCAAAAACGAAGCGTGGTTCAAGGAAGGATTGGAAGAACCCTACGTCGGAGACGTGAAGATCCACCGCAGAGAGGGTGATCCGCAGGACAAGCAAAAGGTGTCCGATTTCATCGATCTGTCGGTTCCCGTTTCAAACGATGAAGAGACGCTTGGCGTTCTCGGTGCGACGTTGAGCGCGGATTGGGCAGAGGAGGTCAAGGATACGCTGCTCGGCAGCATGAAGAGTTCGATACCCGCCGATGTGATTGTTCTCAACGAAGCGAGACAAGTGCTCTTCGGTCCCGATGATATTGCCGGCAAAACCCTCGATCTGCCGAGCATCAGAGGCGCTCGTGCTGGTATCGCAGGTTTCGCGATCGAACAATGGCCTGGCGGGCGACCGTACGTCACCGGATTTTCCAAGAGTGACGGTTATCGCTCCTATCCGGGTTTGCACTGGATCGTGCTTGTCCGCGAAGATCAGAAGCTGGCGTTTGAACCGGTACGGAGTCTGCAGAGAAACATTTTGATTTGGGGTGCGCTGTTCTCGGCCTTGGCGGCGCTCCTGTCATGGGCGCTTGCATCTCAACTGTCGCGGCCGTTGTTGCAGTTGGCCGATGCTGCGGAAGGGCTACGGCGCGGCCGCCAGGTGAATTTTCCTGCAGTCGATGGCTATGACGAAGCGCGGGTTCTGGCGCTATCGCTGCGGTCCATGTTGGCGGAACTTACGGCGCAGCGGGCCTCTCTTGCCGCTGCAAATCAAACGCTCGAAAGCCAGGTTCGCGAGCGGACGCAGCGCCTCGCGGAGCAGAACATCGGATTGGAGCGCGCCAAGGCCGAGGCAGAACAGGCGACGGAAGCGAAATCGCGTTTTCTTGCTGCAGCCAGCCATGACCTGCGGCAGCCGCTCCATGCCCTGACGCTGTTTGCACGGGCGTTGTCGCGACGGGTTCAGGCGGGAGAAGCGACGACGCTCGTCGCGCAAATGGAAGAAGGTCTGCACGGCCTCAAGGGAATGTTCGATGCCTTGCTCAACGTTTCGCGGCTCGACGCCAAGCTGATCGAGCCTACAAAGGCCCCGACGTCGATTGCAGAGATCATCGAGCGTGTGTCGGTCGGATCGAAAGTCGAAGCGGAGCAGAACGGGTTGAGGTTCTTGAGCCATTCGAAGGATTGGACGCTCGAGACGGATCCGGCGCTGCTTGAGACCATGATTCGGAATTTGGTCTCGAATGCGCTCAAATTCACCAAGCGCGGTGGCGTCGTCCTGGCGGCGCGCCGCCGGAATGGTCAACGGATGATCGACGTCTATGACAGCGGTCCGGGTTTATCTCCGGAGCAGCACGAAATGATCTTCGAGGAGTTCGCGCGCACCGACCGGCGCGCAGGGGGGGCGAACGATGGGCTGGGACTCGGATTGTCGATCGCCCGGCGCTACGCGGATCTCCTCGGAATGCGGATCATCGTATGCTCCCGGCAGCAGCGGGGATCGCGGTTTTCGATCGTTTTGCCGCCGGAACGCGTCATCGAGGCCATGCCGGAAAAGTCGAATATGGCCAAAGACGAAATCGACGTTCACGGCTTCCGAATTCTGGTTCTTGACGACGACGCGTTGATCGTCTCGGCCCTCAGTCGGGACCTGAGAGACCGGGGGAATGCGGTGTTTGGTTATCAACACGCCCCCGACGCCGCGGCGGCGCTCTCCGAAGGATTGGCAATCGACGCGGCGATACTCGATTTCGATCTGCGCGATCAGGAAACGGGACTGGAGTTCATTACCCGGATGTCGGCGGAACTCGAATGTTTCATTCCAGCCGTTATCCTTTCCGGAGGCACCGACTCTGCTACGTTGGCGACACTTGCAAAGTCCGGAAGACCGTGGTTGACGAAGCCTGCGGATCCGGAACTCATCGTCGCAACGCTTAACGCGGTTATCAAGGCGGGTAGAGTCCGTACTTCCGAAGTGGAAGAACGCGCCAGCATCGACTGAATTGCAGAGCAGCTCATGGCAATTCTCAAACGTCACTCAGTTCTCGTAGCCGACGATCACAGCCTCTACCGTGCTGGGTTGAGCTTTTTGCTAAAGGACAGACTGGGTTTCGATTCCGTCATCGAGGCGGCAAACTTCGATGCGGCTTTGGACCGCCTGTCGGAGCGCGCGGAGATCGAGCTCGCGCTTTTCGATTTGTCGATGCCGGGTATTTCCGGGCCGGAAAGCCTGAGCGTCGTCAAGGAGACATACCCAGGGCTGCGCGTCGCGATCGTATCCGGTTCGGAAGATCGCGACGATGTTCTCAGAACGGTTGCGACCGGCCTGAGCGGCTACGTTCCGAAATCGCTTTCGGATGATGAAATCGTCGGTGCGTTGCAGGACATTCTGGACGGCCGGATCTATGTGCCGCGTTTTATGACCGCGCACGGATCGTCATCGGGTGGCAAATCATCTCCGTCGGAGCATTCGGAGATTAGAGGAGGCCCCGGCGGCGGAGCCGTCACGAAACCCATTTCGCCGCGTCAACGCGATGTCCTGGATTGCGTCCGCCGGGGCCTTTCCAATAAGGAAATCGCGCGCGAACTCGATATCGCCGAGGGTACGGTCAAGATTCACCTTGCCGCCCTCTTTTCGCATTTCGGTGCACGAAATCGAACCGAACTTGCGACGAAGCGCTGATCTCCAATTCAAATATCCAGGCTTTCGTCTTCCCTGATCCTATTCAGCCGTATCCGAGCTTCTGCGCGAGCCACGCATGAAGAATGTCGGGATCGAAGGGTTTTCCGATAACCGGAAATGGTCCACTGAGGGCGGCGAAGTCGCTGTGGCCGGTCGTGATGATCGTCGGCACCGAACGTCCCAACATGCCGGCGATTGCAAGTGCATCCTTGATGCCCCGCATCTGCCCGCCGATCTCGACGTCAGTGATAATCGCCGAAATCTGCTGAAGGCGGTTGCCAAGCGTCTGAATGGCTTCCTGCGAACTTCTAGCCGCGATGCAGGAATAGCCCCAGTCGTCGATCAGCATTCGCAGTGCCAGAGACGAGCGGTAATCGTCTTCAATGACGACGATTAGAGGTCTCGGGCCCGCTGGCTTCAGCGATACGGTTGTTTCGCTATCGGCAACCGCTGCGAGCGTTGTGCCTACCATTAGCGGCCTCCTACGTCGGAATGAGCCCCGAACAGCCGCTAATTCAGATCTTTTCCAGACTCATCGCTATTCAGCGGGAGGCTCTAGGCCACTCGACCTAGGTTTTTGGGGCTTTCCGCGGTCGCGGGAGGTGCCGGAGCCCAAGGGCCTGCGGTCTTCTTTTCCATTCGAGATGCCGCGAACGCTTTGAATGCGGACTGCGTCATTGTATGATGCGTTCCATGCGCGGCCATCAGGACTACCGATGGCGGCGTTGCTTCGACATTTGACCGGAAACGATATCACACATGAGCCGCACTGCATCGCCGGCCCGAAATCGAGCCAGCTGGTACAGCGTGCGCTCAATCTGGCGCTCGTTGGTTATCAGGCCGCGCGCTGTCATCGCGGCCGTTCTCGCATTCGGCGCCTATATAGTTCTGCCGCGCGAATTACACGGGGCGGCTCGCGAGGCGGCGGCCTGGTGCATCGGCGGGGCGGCCTATCTGATCCTGGCGTTTCGGATCATGTACGACTGCACCTCCGAAACGATGCGCACACGCGCGGCGCGCCAGGACGACAGCGCGGTCGTCATTCTTGTGCTCGTTTTGGTGGCGATTTGCTCAAGTTTCGCGGCAATTTTCGGTTTGATCGGCCAGGCCAAGGTCGCGTCGAACGAGGGCAAGCTTTTGTTTGTGGGGCTCGCCGGAGGGACGACGGTCATCTCCTGGCTGGTGACGCAGGTCGCTTTTACGCTGCATTATGCGCACGCCTATTACGCGCCGCATATGCTTTCGGACAAAGGGGCCTCGAAACCGCTGGGCTTTCCGGACGACGCGACGCCGGATTACTGGGATTTCTTTTATTTTGCCAGTTCTTTCGGCGCCGCTTCGCAGACCTCCGACGTCACAATCAACGCCAAGTCGCTGCGGAGGATAGCGACACTGCATGCGATTGTTTCGTTCTTTTTCAATACGATGGTCTTGGCGTTGACCATCAATCTGGCGGCAAGCCTCGCTTGAGAGTTCGTCACTATCATCGCTGGGGCGAAGTACGCCCTCAGTTCGCTTGCATCCGATCGGTCCGAGGGCTGCAAAGCTCCGCCGTCAGC
>Ga0164242_10001340_pt1 | contig 29135 bp, 28 predicted proteins | sample OricomgcompostMG_FD_108783 | JGI IMG/M metagenome (GOLD analysis project Ga0164242, IMG submission 108783) | Miracle-Growth compost microbial communities from Emeryville, California, USA - Original compost - Miracle growth compost (MG) ...
CCGTTTGACCGCTCCGGAACCTCACCTCATCGAAATCCAAGAACTGGAGCTGGCGACCGGGATCGAACCGATGACCTGCTGTTTACAAAACAGCTGCTCTACCAACTGAGCTAAGCCAGCCCGTACGTTCTCGTAACAGTTAAAACCCGAATTCACTCTTTCGAGAGAACTCATCCAGCTTTACCCGTTGGACTCTTGATAAGAGCTTAGTATTTTCAAGATTGAGTGGTTTTGTCAATGGAAATCAAAATGCTTGCGGCTTGAACCCCGCCTTTTTATGGGTTACGCAGCGTGTATGGCTCAACCCCCTTCCAACCCGCCCAACCCCTTTCAGGCGCTTCAACAAAACGCCGAAGGCCTTTTTGACCAAATTCAGGATCGGAATGCCTCAAAAATGGTTTGCCGATCGGGATGTTCTGCCTGTTGCCATGCCCGTTTTTCGGTCTTTATCGGTGAGGCCCTGTTGATCTTTCAGTGGTTTTTCGGGCTCAGGGAATCCGAGCGCCAAGCGCTTCGAACTCGGTGGAACGGCAAGCCCCCGGCGCCGTCGGCTTGCGCATTTTTGCGCGAAAGCCGATGCACGATTTATCCCGCCCGCCCGATCATCTGCCGTACCCAGGGGGCGCCCCTTCGGGTCGAAGGGAGGGTCGATGCTTGCTCGTTGAATTTTGACGGCGGAAAAACCCTGCCCCAAAATCCTTCGAATCATTTCGACCTAGATCGCTTGACTCATCTGCAGTCCATCGCCGAAAAGCATGTTTTAAAAACCCGATCGATTCCAGCCAAAATCCGCAAAATTTGCGATGAATTCGACCGGGTTCCGCTCGAAGCGCTTCAGGCGCTCCTTCAAAACGGCGAATCAGCTTCCGATCAAAAATCCGACGATGAGCAAACTGCCGAGATACCAAACGACTAAGCCCGGGCCGCCCCATCCGTAACTTCGAATGGGAGATTCGTATTCCGACTGCCGACGATCCAGATATTCATTAAAACCGATGTGATGTTTCATAACGAGGTTCCTTCTGGACGAGCCTTTCAGCGAGATCCGTGCCATTGGCGGGCGCCCTCTCAATCGCCCTCATGCCGACCGACTGGGGATTCACCCTCAACGACGCCTCTCCAGTGTGGGGAATTCGCATCAACTTCGGGCCGAAACCGGCAAAAAACAGAATTCCTTCCTGGCATGAACACTGCTCTCCCCCCTTTCCAAAACAAAAGGAGACTTCTATGAAACTCAACTTCACCCCTGCTCTTTGCGGAACGGCTTTAATGATGCTTCTCAATGCTTGCGGCCTTCAAGGCTCGCGCGAACCCACGGTTCAATCGGCAGCGACGACCGCGATCCAGCCCTTCAAACAGAGCGACGCTTCGACCTCTTTGGGAAAAACTCGCCTCATTTTCGCCACCGGCAGCGTGGCCGAAAGCGATTCGAGACTCGTCCGAGTCGGCAGTCTTCAACTGCAAGTCACCCGAGTCATCCCGAATCTGACGGACTCAAAAATCGTTTCAAGCACTGAAACCGCGATGCTGGACGGAAGTTTTCCCGTCTATTTCTCGACCGAACTTCACGATTCGACCCCAAGCTTCATCGCGATCGTCTCGAACGCAGCCAAACGAAAATTACTGCATCCGGTTTTGGAGCGATCCGATCAAAAGATCACCCTACAAGGAATTTCGATCTACGAGCTGTATATTTCGACCGATTCTAAAGTGCCCACTCAATACTTCTGTAATCTTTCGACCGGGGATTGCAAACATTATTCTTTGAGGTGGATTCACATACCATTCGAAGAATTAAGACCTGCGATCGAGCGCGGAACCCTCCGGGGATTCAAGAACCACGCCCTCTATTACCCGACCCGAACCGTAACCCGATCGACCACACTGACGGCGTCCATCGTGACGATCGACCCCGCAAAAAGGGAAATCACGATTCCGGCATCGGCCTTGGGGGATGAAAGAAAGATCGTGATTCGGGACTCAACGATGCAGTTTCCGGTCACGCTTTAACCGGATTTTCCGGATAAGATCGCGGCCGCTTCATACGGCGCGATCTCTTTTTTAAGGAGCCGTTCGAGCAAATCCTTCCCGCCGTCGGTCGTGAACATAAACTCGATCGAGCGGCGCAGTTCTTCGGTCAGGATGTCGCTCACTTCTTCGCGCAAAAACGCTTTTGCCTTTTCGTTCTTTTTGCCGGAACGGACCAGATACGCCTGATGCTTCTCGACCTGGCTCAACAGCTCGGTTACTCCGACGTCGCGCTGAGCTTCGGTCTTGCAGACCGGAACGATCCAAGAATCGGCGTCGTGCGGATTCAGCCCCACCATCTGAGTCAGTTCGCGCACCATCTTATCGGCCTCGGGACGATCGGATTTGTTGACCGCGAACACGTCCGCGATCTCCATCAGCCCGGCTTTCATCGCCTGAATCGAATCGCCGCTTTCGGGAACGACGATCACCATCACCGTCTGAGCAAGCTTCAGGATGTCGAGTTCGGTCTGCCCCACTCCCGCCGTCTCGACCAGAACCACGTCGAACTTCGACGCGTCCAACGCGAGCACGACTTCTTTCGTCGAATGCGAAAGACCGCCGTGGCGTCCGCGGGTTCCCAGACTTCGAATGTACACTCCGACATCGCCCGAATGCTGTTGCATGCGGATCCGATCGCCCAGAATCGCGCCGCCCGAAAACGGGCTCGACGGATCGACCGCGACCACCGCGACGCTTTTTCCCTGCGACCGAAGGTGCGAGATCAGACGATCCACCACCGTCGACTTGCCTGCCCCCGGAGGGCCGGTGATTCCCCACACCTGCGCATTGCCGGTATAGGGGTACAAAAGTTCGATCATCTTCCGGGTTTCTTCGTTCCGGTGTTCGATTCTCGAAATTAACCGCGCCAGGGCTGCGCGATTGCCCGCGCGGGCAGCTTCAATCAGTTTTTGGGGTTCGGTCGGGATCATCGTTCGTCCCATCAGCGCGTCGGAAATACGTGTTTACAAGACGAGGACAGTTGATTCTGATGATCCTTCAAGCAATTCAGCCGATTGTGCGGGCCGTGCATGTCTTTGCAAAATTTTTCGAAATCGGACTGACACGCTTCGCGCACTTGCGCGCGCTTCTTTCTCAGTTGCTCGTGCATCTCGGCCCGCCTGTTTTCCGGCATGCTTTTTTCGGCCGCAATCGCCGGCTTTAAAAGGATCGAACTCGTGATCAGCGCGCACGCCAGAAGCAAAGGATTCATGCTTTCAGTGTGCCCCAAAATCAACCGCCATTAAAGTATTTTTCCAGCATTTGGCGGTCGCAGTCGCGGGTGTCGCACCAGTCGCGCACTCGGCTAAGCTCTTTGATCCGTTCGGGTTTTTTCTGCGTCAGCCAATCCAGCTTTTTAAAATCGTCTTCGTGCCAAAGCACGTAAGCCTTCGCCGCCTCGGCCGAGCGTCCGACCCGTCCCAAACTCTGCGCCAGAGACAAAAGATTGAACGCGGGTTCGAACAAGATGCAAAATTTCAAAAAAGGATAATCCATTCCCATTCCGAAAGCCGAGGTCGCCACCACCCGGACGACCCCGTCTTCCGATGCCGAGTCGTTTCGAAGTCGATCCAGGCCCTGCTCGATCGCCCGACGCTCTTCGGAAGACATACCCGCGTGATAAACCCAGCTTCGCTGCCCCCGCAGGTTCATCCAACGGGAAAGCCTTTCGGCCGACACCCGTGTTGCGACGAAAATGATTCCCGATTCGCGGGAATGTTCGGATAACAACCGCGCCAAAACCTCGAAACGCCGATGCAACGGCGTCCGCATTCTTCGGATTTCGAGCTGCTCGGGCAATTTGAATTCGCCCATCAGCACGTGCGAACGCGGCAGGTACCGCGTGATCTGCTCGCGAGCGCTCGGCGGAAGCGTGGCCGTGCACCAAAGGCTTCGCTGAATTTCGAACTTTTCGATCAGCTCCAAGATCCGTTTGAATTCGGGCCGAAATTCGTCGCCCCACTCCCAGATGCAATGAGCCTCGTCGACGATCAGCAGATTGGGACGGAAAGAATGCAAATGCGGCCAAGCCTGTTTCGCCAGCTTTTCGGGGTTCAGGACCCACACCCCCGGCCCGTCAGGAACGTTTCGCGACCGATCTTCGTCCGTGCCGATCGAAGTCCAGACCCGGATTCCGAGCGTTTCGAGCCGCTGCGCCTGCTGCCGAGCGAGCGCGTTGAGCGGCGAAATCAACAGCACTCGCGCCGTTTTTCGGTTCAGTTCGATGAATTTTTGAAAAACGAGGCTTTTTCCGCTGCCGGTCGGAGAGACCAGAACGAGATGACGATGATGAAAAAGCGCTTCGATCGCCCGTTGCTGAAAATCGCGAAGGAGGAACATACCCTCGCGAGGTGCAATTTATTTGCCAGAGCCGGCTTTGTAGCGCGAGAGCACCAAGATCGTGCCGCCCAAGCCGGCGACGAGAACGCCGCAAATCAGCTGAACGATCCTCCAGATGCTGGCAGTGTATTTTCCGGTCGCAAGATCGACGCCGCAACAGAATAAGACCAAGCGGTCGACCGGGCTTCCGATCTTTCCGTCGGCCGCTTCGACGAGCGAAAGACGCAGGTCGCGGGGCGCGAACTGGATGCCCAGATGATAATGCGAAACCTTGCCTCCGGGAGTCAGCACCATGATTCCCGCCGCGTGCAAAAACTCTTTGCTCTTCGGATCGTAACGATAATGAAAGCCGACCGCAGAAGCCAAGCGGGCGATCTCGGGCTGAGCGCCCGTCAAAAAATGCCAGCCGTTTCCGTTTCCATGCAAATAGCTATCGATGTAGGCCTTCTTCTTCTCAGCCGCGAGTTTCGGGGTTTCATTCGGATCGAAACTGACGGTGATGATCTGATAATCGGTGCCGGCCTTCAGATTCATCTTCGAAACCGCTTCGCCGACTCCGCTCAAAACCCGCGTACAAAGATGCGGGCAATTATAATAAGCGAGAACCAGAATCGCCGGCCGTTTCGTCAGAAAATCCGAAAGCTTCACCGTCTTACCGGCCTCGTCGACGAACGACAGGTCGGTCGGCACCTGGGTGTTCAATTTCTGTTCGATTTCCAGGCCCTGCAAATCCGCCGGAACATCGGCCGCACGGGATGAAAGTGACGAAAAACCGACCAAGACGAAAATCGACAGAATGAACGAAGCGCGAAGAGAGGGAAGCATGGTTCCTTTTCCCACTTCGGCGGGAGCTTCGCAATCTTTTCGTCAGCGTTTTTCGGACGAAAGCCTGAGATAAACCACCCCGCCCACCAGACCGACCAGAACTTGATAGACGACGATCAGACTGAAGACTTCGGCCCCCAGATTCGATCCGATCATGTGGAAAAGCGCGTAAAACGCCGCATGTCCGGTCCCAACCCCGGCCGGAAGCACCGGAACCGTGGTCGCCAGCAATCCGGTCGGAACGATCACCGCCATCGCGATCAACGAGACGGACGAAGGAGCAATCGCTTCGGTGATGAAAAACGCCATCAGCACGAGCAAGATGTGAATCGCAACCGAAAGCAGCAAGCCTTTTAAAACGCGCGTGGGATAAGCGCGATATCCCATCACCCCGTGATACAGCCGATCGACGGCGCCCAGCTTGACGTGCCTGCGGGTAAAGAAACGCAGAATCGAAAAGAGCGGATCTTTTTTGTGCGAACAAAACAGATACACGAAAAACAAAACGACGGCGAAGCCCACACCACAGATCGAATACAAAAGCACCGACGGAAGATGCCCGCCCCAATCCATATAACAGCTGATCAAGGCCGAAAACGCTCCGACGAAAATCATAGCCGAAGCGCCCAAAAGCCGGTCGAAAAGCATGCTCCCGAAAACGGCGGCGCGTTTGTCTTTGAATTGCTTGGCGACGTACACTGCCTTGACGAAATCGCCGCTCACCGCTCCCGGCAAGGCGATGTTGAAGAAGGCTCCGATGAGGTTCAGATTCAATACCCGCCCGAACGGGAGCTCGGCCCCTTGCGTGCGCAGCAATACCTGCCAGCGAAGCGCGCCGAGCAGGGTGTTCAAGCCGATCAGAAACAGACACATGAGCATCGCGAACGGGGAATGAAAAAGCTTGCTGAAGCTTTCGCCGGTCACGAGCCCCTTGCGATAAAGGTAATAAAAGACGACGCCGACCAGCGCGAACTTGAAGAAGAGCTTGATCCGCTCTTTGATGCTGATTTTAGCGGTGACGTTCTTGGCGTCGACGTTCTCAGCTGCGGCTTGCAATTCCGAAGAAGTTTCCAAAAATCACCTTTCCCACGTTTTCGTCGTAAAGTTTCGAGCCTTTGCCCGCATTGACGATCCATTCTTTGCGAACGCCGTTTTTGAGCTTTTCCGCAAGCGAAGCTTCGGCCTCGTCGATGCCGTATTCGGGATGAAACTGAATGCCGAACACCGGTTTTCCCCTCACTTCAAACCCCTGAAGCGCGCAGCGGTCAGTCTCGGCGAACTTGAACGCGCCCGGTGGAACCTCGGCTACTTCTTCAAAGTGGGATTCATAGGTGATGAAACGCTCGTGCAAGCCTTCGAGCAGGCGCGATTCGTCGGTGATGCGGACTTCGATCCATCCGAATTCTCCGTCGGTAGCCGTGCGAAGGGTCGGTTTTTGGCCGTTCATACGCGCAAGGCAACGTCCGACGGTCTGATGCCCGTAGCAGATTCCGAGGATCGGCGTTCCTTTTTCGAGGTGGCGGGTGACGAATTCGTCGTAAGGCCGGATCCAGGGCTCCTCGGTTTCGAGAGAGGACGTCCTCGAACCCGAAAGAAGGAGTGCGTCGATTTCTACGCCCTGCGGAAGATCCCTGTCTGGAGCCCGGCGAACCAGGACCTCCGAACCCTCAGGCGCCATCTTCAGGGCCCAATGGACGATGTTTTTGCTGCCCTTCGATTTTTCCTCGCGATTGTTGTCGATGATCAGAATTTTAAGTGGCTTTTTCATTTCGTTTTTCCGCTTCCGTTTCTTCGTAGCGATCAGCATACCTCAAAAACACCGCGTATGCCGAGTGCACGGCGATCAAAAATCCGGCCATCCCGTCCAAAAACCCTCGTTTGAACAGGTAAACGTCAAAAAACTTATAGATCGGGCGCACCGAAAGGTCCAGCCATCCGGCCTTGCGGCCCTTTTGCGCGAGCGCCCGGCTCGCATGGGCCGCGTATTCGACGTTTTTCAGGATGTGCGAGCGCTGGTCGGGAAAGCTCAAATGTTCGAGCGGAAACCGAAGCTTCGCGGTCGCGCCCTTCACCTCAAGCGCTTCGTGCAGCGAAGGTTCGGTCCATCGCGAGCGTTCGCGGCGGGCCAAACGCAACAAGTAATTCGGATACCATCCGCCGTGCATCACCCAACGGTTCAGGTACCAGGTCTTTCGGGGCAGGTAAAACCCGTCGATCCCGTCGGTCGTATTGCCTTCGAACGCGCGCCGAAGCTCGTGTTCGAGTTCGGGACTGACCCGTTCGTCGGCATCGAGGTTCAAAACCCATTCTTGCGTCGCCTGCGCGTGGGCGAAATTTTTTTGCTGGCCGAAGCCCTCGAAGGGGTGAAGCACGGCCTTGGCCCCGAGCGATCGCGCGATTTCGACGGTCCGGTCCGAGCTGTGGCTGTCGACGACGATGACTTCGCTTGCGAAAGACTGAACGCTTCGAATCGCATCCGCAATCCGTGCCTCTTCGTTTCGGGTGATGATCGTGACGGAGACCGGAAGTTTTCGCATCGGATTCGAATCCATCACACCACCTCTTTCACGTGATAATTGCGAAACTCGAACGGGCGATGGCCCGTCACCCGCTCGTAAAGATCGAGCGCCATTTTTTTCGTATCGGACGCCTGAAATACGAACGGCGAGTTTTTCAGATCCCAACGCCAGCCCTGGCGCGCGATGCGCTCTTTCATGACCGAAGGATGGGTTTCGCGATACGGACGCAGTCCCCAAAACCGCTTGTAACGGTAATTATCGCCCGAATGCGGCTGCGATTCGCCCTCGTTCTGATCGCCGTGATAAAGCTGATCCATGAACCTCGTTTTTTCTTTCATTGCCTCGGGGGTGCGAACCCAGCCGTAATGAAAGATGCGTGCCCGCGACAGCACGGCATTCAGTTTTTCGCCGTCAGGCTTGCGAAAACTTTGCGCGTCGCCGACGCTTCGGGCACCCGAGGATTTTCGGATCGCCCGCATCTCGCGGCGGTAAGCTGAACGGGTTTCTTGAACGACGTCGAACGATCCGTAAAAATGACGGTACTCGAATACGACCGCTTCCCAACCGTTCAGGGCCGCGACTTGGATCGCGCGGCGAAGCGCCGGATAATCGTCTTCGTGAATGACCTCGTCGGCCTGAAGATAAAAGCACCAGTCGTTTCGGCAGGCATCCAGCGCGAGATTGGTTTGCTCGGACAAAATCAGACCCGATTTTTTTTTCGCGGGATCGTTCACCGGCCACTCGGTTTCGAAGATGCGCACTTTTCCGCCGCCCTCGTCGCGGGCGAATTTTTGAGCAGCCTCTAAGCTTTTGTCGTCGCTTTTGCCGACGTTCAAAACCAACTCGTCGACCAAGGGCAAAAGGGATCGCCAGGATTCGAGGAAGGGATAATCAAACCGGATGCCGTTTCGGACGAGGCTAAATCCCGAGATCTTTTCCATACTCACCGTAAACGCGAAGGACCTGCTCCAACACCTGGTCGGCGGTGATTCGGGTCATGCACTGATTGGCCTCGACGATGCACTCCTGAAGCCCGCACCACGGCGGCGACCCCGGCTCGGAGTTGTTTCGACAAGCCAGTGGCTCGACGAACAGGCGCGGATGTTTGTCTTGAGGGTAAGGGTGCCATTCGAGCGGATGTTCCGGACCGAAAATCGTGACCGTCGGAATTCCCAAGGCCGTCGCCAAATGGCGCGGGCCCGAGTCGTTGCCGACCAAGACGTTCAGTTGAGAGATCCTTGCGGCCAAGGTTCGAACGTTCCCCGGCGCCATGATCTGAATCGACGGACGCATTTCTTTCGGAATCGATTTGAAAAACTCTTCGGTCAAAGTCTCTTCGCCCGGTCCGCTGATGACGAGCGCGCTGCCTTGGGTTTCCTTCACCCATTTGAGCGCCACTTCCGCAAATCGGTGCAAGGGCCAAATCTTGGTCGCGCGGGATGCTCCCAAGGCCACGCCCAATACCGGAGACTTCAGCCCCCAGGCACGGAATTCTTCTTGGGCGAGCGACTTTTCTTCGTCCTTCAGAAAAATTTCGGGCATCACGCCCTCCGGAACCGACAAGTCTAACGCGCGGATCGTATCGAGATCGCGCTCGACGACGGGCTTCATGATGCCTTTGCCCGGAATCTCGACCGTGGAATACATGTTCTTCGCCTTGAAGCTGTGAAAGTGAATCGCGCGAATCTTCGCACCGGTCGAAAGCGCGACCATGGCGGACGCAGGTGACGCGTGAAACGAGCAAACGATGTCGTATTTTTCTTTTCGAAGCTGGAACGCGAGCCGGGTCGCGGCCTTCATGCGCGCGCCGCGATCGTTGTGCCAGGTGATGGGCCACAACTTGGTCACCCCCGGAAAGCCGTCGAGCAGCCAGATCCACGGCTCGGCCGCCGCGACGTGGATCTGCGCCATCGGAAAATGACGGTGCAATTCCTTCAGAGCGGCGGTGAGGAGGATGGTATCGCCCATCGCACGAAACTTCGTGACGAGAATACGCTTCGGATTCAGCATGATCCCCCTCAGGTTAACACGAACTCGGGGCGAAAACCTCAAGGAAATCGATTGAAGGTCGCTCGGTCATTCGTGACACATTCCAAAGTAGCCCGAAATTCAGCATAATCAGAAGACGGGGGTGGGCCTTGGAAATTTTCAAATCGAACTTCACGACAAAACTGCTCTGGGCGAGCGGTATGTTTTGTGCGGTTCTTGCGTTGGCCAGCCTCTTTGCCTGCACCCCGGCCAAAAGCCGTCAAACGGTCGAACGCATTCCGGCCTCGATCTCGCCCCAGGGAAAAAGTTGCCCTTACTCGCCCAAAGCCAAAGGCCAAACCCAAGTCAATTGCGAGAAAGACAGCTAGCTTTTTAGCTGGAAAGCCGCGCCCTTGTACCCTACCATCAGAACATGACCGAACCGATGCAAACCCGGCTGGAACCCGTGATCCGGGAATTCACGACCGGCGAATATTACCCCGAAGTCTACAAAGCCAAACAGGAGTTTTTTGAGCGCGCAGGCGTAGTCTATGAAGACGACGCCGAGTTCGAACAACGCATGAACCTGTTCATGGACTGGTATCTGTTCGACCGCGACCTGCCGGGCGTCGATCTTCCGCCGATCCGCTATTACATCCGCCAGCACGCGCCCGAATTCTCGAAGGAAGAAAAACAAACCTACGAAAACCTTTCATCGTCCATCCATTCTCTGTTTTTGCTCAAGCGCTTTACGCTCTTCGGGCGCAATCTCGTCATTCAAGATCTCTTTTCGCGCAAAAAATACGTCGTCATGGACCCGAGGCTGAAGTACGCGTTCTCGCGCGGCGATATTTTCGAGGGACGAATCTTCCCCGCCGACGGCAAATGGCATTTCGCTCAAGGGTTCTGTTTTCACCCCGTCGAAATGCGATCCTTCATCCTGGGCGAGATCAAAAAAATCCGCTTTCAGGACCGCTCTCGCCACCTGAAGCTGATCCTTCAACTGGCGCAGATGAAGCTCAAGCATCAGCGCTTTTCGCACATCGACGTCAAACACGTTTACGGGTTCGATTCCAAATTCTAAGCCCGGCTAAGCTTTCAGCATCGCAATGAAGCGATCGAACAGGTAGCTCGAATCGTGCGGGCCCGGCGAGCTTTCGGGATGGTATTGAACCGAAAAAGCTTTCATCGAAGGTACGTCAATCCCTTCGCAGCAACCGTCGTTCAGATTCACGTGGCTTAATACCGCATCCGACGGGAGCGTCTTCGCATCCACCGCATATCCGTGATTATGCGAGCTGATTTCGACCGAACGGGTGTGCAGATTTTGCACCGGCTGATTGCCGCCGCGGTGGCCGAATTTCAGTTTATACGTTTTCGCTCCCATCGCCATGGCCAACACCTGATGGCCCATGCACACGCCGAAAATCGGAAGCTTTCCAAGTAAGGCACGCACGTTTTTGACCGCGTAATCGGCAAGCTCGGGGTCGCCGGGACCATTCGACAAAAAGACCCCGTCGGGTTTCATCGCCAGAACGTTTTCGGCAGGCTCGTCGGCGGGTACCACCCTCACTTCACAACCCCGTTGCGAAAGCTCGCGCAACAACTGGCCTTTGATGCCGAAATCGTAAGCGACGACCGAATATTTTTTCGCCGCCGTCGCTTCGAAAACATAAGGCTTGGGCGTCGTCACTCGTTGAATCCAGTCGATGGCGGCGTAATTCTGTTTCGTCAACTCTTGAGTCAACTCGGCGATGCGATCCTTCCACTCAAACGGAACGATGAAGCCCGGAGTCACCCCCCGGTCGCGCAAATACAAAGTCAACGCCCGCGTATCGATGCCGTGAAGGCCGATCTTTCCTTGCTCGCGCAAAAAATCTTCGAGCGTTTTTTCAGAGCGAAAATTGGACGGCTTCGCCGTGTAAGACGAAAGTACGGCCCCGTGGGCATGAATCGTCCGGCTCTCCCAATCTTCCGAGTTCGTCCCTGTATTCCCGATATGAGCCGCCGTGAAACACACCATCTGCCCGGCATAGGATGGATCGGTTAAAATTTCTTGATACCCCGTCATCGAAGTGTTGAAGACGATTTCTCCGAACACGACGTTCTTCGCGGGATCGTTCGAAACCGAGCCGAACAGCGTTCCTTCAAAAGTGCGCGTCTCGGAACCCGAGACCAGAACCAATAAACCTTTCATGCGGTCTCCTCTTGTTTGATCACGCCGCCCATCATCGTCAGGATGACTTTTCCTTTGAATGCGCGCCCTAAAAACGGGCTGTTTTTACTTTTCGACGCCAGCGCATCGGGGGTCAGCGTCCATTCGCGTCCGAGGTCGATTAAAATCAAATCAGCCTCGTAACCGGGCAGAAGCTTGCCGATTTTCAATTCGTCCAATTTCAACAGCTTTGCGGGTGCCGTCGTCAACGATTCGATCATGCGTTTGAGACTCAAGCCTCCACGAGCAACGAGATCGAGCAACAACGGAACCGTGGTCTGCAAGCCCAAGATGCCGTTCGCCGCCATTTCAAATTCGGTTTCCTTGTCGACGCAGCCATGAGGCGCGTGATCCGACGCCACCAGATCGATGACTCCGCTTTCGAGCGCCTGCAAAAGTGCCTCTTGATCGGCGGGGGTCCGCAGCGGCGGTGCCATTTTGTAATCCGACCGCATTTGATGATGAACGCAAGAATGACGCCCCTTCAAAACAAACTCGTCATTGAGCAAAAGATGGTGAGGAGTCACCTCGGCCGTCACCACAATGCCCTCTTCTTTCGCGCGCTTCACCTGAGCAATCCCTTCTTTCGTCGAAAGATGGGCGATGTGAACGCGGGCGCGAGTCAGCCGCGCCAAGGCGATCTCGCGGGCGACCATGATTTCTTCCGAAGCGGCGGGGTTTCCGCGATAACCCAGTAGCGACGAGACCGCGCCCTCATTCATCGGCGCGCCCCTGGAGAGATTCAGATCTTCGGCATGGCTAATCAGCGGAATATCGAAGGTTCGCGCGTACTCCATCGCCCGTCGCATCAGCCGCGAGTTCATGACCGGCATTCCGTCGTCGCTGATCGCGCGCGCTCCAGCTTCGACCATCAATCCGATTTCGGCCAGCGCCTGGCCCTTCAACCCCAGCGTGACGGCACCGACGGGAAACACTCTGGCTTGCGCAGCTTCGCAGGCCTTCTCAAGAATAAAGCGGGTCACTTCGTCCGAATCGTTCACCGGGGCGGTGTTCGCCATGCAGGCCACACTGGTAAACCCGCCTAAAACGGCAGCACGGGTTCCGCTCGCAATCGTTTCTTTGTATTCGAGGCCGGGCTCGCGCAGGTGCACGTGCACGTCGATCAGTCCCGGCACCAAAATTTTTCCGCGTGCATCGATCACGCGCGAGGCTTGACTCGCGAGGGTGGCCAAGGCCCCGGGGCGATCGATCGCCCGAATCTGCGAGCCCTCGATTAAAACATCGCGTTCGGCATCGAGGTTTTGAGCAGGGTCGATCATTCGCGCGTTTTGAATCAAAATCACGGTTTCACCCCGCCCACGAGCATGGCTAAGATTGCGGCTCGAACCCACACGCCGTTTTCGACTTGCTTTAAAATCAGCGATCGCGACGAGTCGGCCACTTCGGGGTCGATTTCTAAGCCTCGATTCATCGGCCCGGGATGCAAAACCACGGCGTCGTTTTTCATGATCGCCATGCGTTCGGGGGTCAGCCCCCAAAAATGCCGGTACTCGCGCTTGGACGGAATCAGAGAATCGTCCTGGCGTTCGAACTGAATTCGCAGGGCCATGATCGCATCGGCTTGAGGAATCGCGGAATCGAGCCTGTGCTCGATTTCGACCGCCGGGAAAAGACTCAGATCCGACGGCAAAAGGGTTTGCGGCGCACATAAAATCACCCGCGCTCCCAAGCGCGCAAGCAGATGCACGTTCGAGCGCGCTACCCGCGAATGAAGGATGTCGCCCACGATCGCGACCGTCTTTCCGTTCAATGAATTTTTGGGTGCACCCTCCAACTTCCAATGCTCCAGAAGCGTAAACGCATCGAGCAGCGCCTGGGTCGGGTGCTCGTGCTGACCGTCGCCCGCGTTGATCACCGGGACGGAAACCGCACCCGCAACGAACTCGGGCGAGCCGCCCGACGAATGCCGCATGACGATTCCGTCAATTCCGTACTGACAAAGCGTTTGAATCGTATCTAAAAGACTTTCGCCCTTTTGAAGGCTCGACGTGGCGGCCGCGAACACAACGCTCGTCCCGCCCAGCTTTCGGGTCGCCGCCTCGAACGACATCCGCGTACGGGTCGAGTTCTCGACGAAAAACTGCAAAACGGTTTTTCCCTTGAGCGTCTGGGAATACTTTTCGGGATCGCGTTTGATAGAAACGGCAAGAGAGAGAAACGAACGAATCCGGTCATCCGAAAGGCCACGAATGTGCAGGCAAGAATCCGGGATCATGAGCGTCCCTCCCGGAATTCTAGTCTAAGATTTTTCGAGCCACGCCGCAAGCCCTTCATGCTCATTTCAGCACCTCCTGCAATTGAACGAGTAAGAGCAGAAAAACCACGATCGCCAACGCCGGACGCACCGCCTTTTCGGCGCGTTTCGAGGCGAAGCTCGCCCCCAAGAAGCCCCCGATCGTCATTCCGATCGCCGTGGTGATGCCGGGGACGACGTGAACGTAACCCTGAATGCCGTACGAGACGAGCGAAACGCCGGCCGAGACGGTATTCGCAAGCTTCGAAAGCAATAGCGCCTCGAAAAGCGGAAGTCTCGCCGCCCAAAGCAGGCCCAACAACATGAAGGTGCCGCCGCCAGGCCCGAAAAACCCGTCGTAAAAACCGACCAAAACACCGACGCCGAAAAGAACGGGCAAGGCATGGGCCATATGATGGCTGGCTTCTTGAATGAAAAGCTGCTTGTTCCAAATCACCCATAAAATAAGAGGGCAGGCGCCGATCAGAAAATAACGAAAATAAAGTTTAGGGACGAGGGGCGAGCAAAGCGAACCCAAAAATGAACCCAAGCCGATCGCCAAAACAAACGAAATGCCTTTTTTCAGATGCAGGGGATGCTTTCTTAAGTAAACGCAAAACGCGATCAGCGCGCCCATGCAGCCCACGATTTTATTGGTCCCAATCGCGTTGGCCCCGGGCTCTAAGACCGCACTCAAGGTCGGAAGGGTGATCAGACCGCCGCCGCCTGCGATCGAATCGATCGTACCCGCAATCAGTCCGGCGAAAATCAGCAATAAATCGGTTTGGGTCATTCGGGATTTTCCAAAACACACGAAGCCGCCGGGAACGGCAGCTTTTCGACCGGATAAAAATTGCGAATCGCGGGCTTCACGACGTCATGCCGATAGGCCGCCGCTTGAAAGTCATTTCCGATCGTGACGAAGTACGGCGATTTCAGCTTTCCCAACCCCAAAGATTCGACTTCGGTCGTCCATTCTGAAAAGTATTTTTTCCAGCGGTTCGCATCGGGCATGCCTCGGGTGACGAGCAACACGTGTTTTCCTTCGAGCGCGGGCCAGTTCACCGTCCAATCGAAGGTTCGGCCGAAGCGGCTTCCCTCGCCCCACACGTTCACCGGCGGGAGCGCAACACCCGTTTGGGCTTCGGCCTTTCGAAGCGCGAAATCCAAAACCGAAGCCTGGGTGTAGCCGTCGGTAAAAACTGCGCTCGCTTGCGAAAGCTTCGGCATCAATTGCTCGATTTGCTCCGGGCCCAAGGTGACGGCATTAAAGTCATAGGTGAAATGTTTTGAAAAATATCCTGCCAAAAGCGCGCGCGGCTTCAGCGAAACTGCTCCCGCGATCAATGCCAGCGCCCCGGTCAACACGAACATGCCCCTCAAACGCGAGCGCAGCTCGTCCAAATTGAGACCCAAGCCCGCCCAGGCGAAGAAAAATGGAACATACGAAAGGTACCAATGCAGGCCCTGGCCTTTTCCCATCAAGGCAGTGATACCGAAAAGCAGGATCGGAACGAACCACATGCCGAACAGATAGCGCCGAAGCCGGTGCAACTCGCTTGCGCGCTCTAAACCCCACCGCAGATCGACCGCATCGCGAAAGCGAAGGCCGGTCCAGAAAAACGGAGTCGCCAAAATCAATAAGTAGGCGACATAAGCGGCCAAAATGCCGGACAAGGGCCCGTCATGCGCCTGTTGACGGGTGACGAGATTGAAAACGACGTTCGCCCAACAGTGGTGCGCATTCCAGTAAAGGTGCTGAACCCCGAACGGCACTGCCCCCGCTGCAAACGCCAGCGCAAGCCCCACCCGCGAGCGGAGTGTTTTTTTATTTTGAAACAGAAGCCAGATCGCCATCGGCGGCAGCAAAAAAAGTGCGAAGTACTTCGACAAAAAAGCAGCACCCCACAGCGCACCCGAGAAAAACACCGACCACGGCCGTTGCTGATAAAAAAGCAGAACCGCGAAGAACGAAAAGAACAGCAGCGGAACGTCCGGCGAAATCAACACCGCCAAAAACGGAAGCGGCGAAAAGAAAAAAAGCGCCGCGATCCTGCGTGCACGATCGGAACCCACAATGGGCTCCAACCACTCGGCCATTCCGAAGGTCACCGCACCGACCGCGAAGAGATTCGGAAGCCTGAGCCAGAAGGAATTCGAAAAAAATCGGGTAAACAGCGCTTCCCACCAGCCGATCATCGGCGAAAGATCGTAATACCCGCCGGCCGGGTGCCTGCCCCAATAAAAATAATAAGCCTCGTCGCCCGCGACCGGAAAGAAGGCCATCAGGATCAACCGAATGAAAACCAGGATCAAGGCAACGACGAAAAACCCGCTCATAACCCGTCGACTGGCAATGAGGGCCTTCGGCATGGTTTAGTCTACCTTCAGAACGGCTAAGAACGCCTCTTGCGGAATCTCGACCGAGCCCACTTGCTTCATGCGCTTCTTACCCTCTTTTTGTTTTTCGAGGAGTTTGCGTTTCCGCGAGATATCGCCGCCGTAACACTTGGCCGTCACGTTCTTACGATAGGCCGAGATGGTTTCGCGCGCGACGATCTTCGAACCGATCGCGGCCTGAATCGCGATCTCGAACATCTGGCGCTCGATCAGCTCTTTCATTTTTTTCGCGAGTTCGCGGCCGCGGATGTGCGCCTTGTCTTTATGAATGATGAGCGAAAGCGCATCGACGGGTTCGGCATTGATGAGGATGTCCATCTTCACGAGATCGGACGGACGGTAATCGAGCAAAGCATAATCCATCGAGGCATAGCCCCGTGTCGTGCTTTTTAATTTGTCGTAGAAATCGAACACCATCTCGGCGAGCGGCAGCTGATACACCAGCGTCACGCGGTCGCTCGTCACGAAATCGAGTTTTTCCTGAATCCCGCGGCGATCGGTGCAAAGAGACATCACCGCGCCCACGTATTCGGCGGGCATGTGGATGCTCAAGCGGATGTACGGCTCTTCGATCTGTTCGATCGTCACTTGATCGGGCAGCTTCGCCGGGTTTTCGACCATCGACACTTCGCCGTCAGTTTTCGTTACGCGATAAACGACCGAAGGTGCCGTCGTAATGATGTTGAGCCCGTATTCGCGCTCCAAACGTTCCTGCACGACGTCCATGTGCAAAAGACCCAAGAATCCGCAGCGAAACCCGAAGCCCAGCGCCGTCGAAGTTTCGGGCTCGAATTGGATGGCCGAGTCGTTCAGGCGCAGCTTTTCGAGCGCCTCTTTCAATTCGTGATAATCGTCCGATTCGACAGGATAAACGCCGCAAAACACCATGGGTTTGGCTTCGGCGAATCCACCCAAGGGTTCGGACGCCGGATCGGAAAACGACATGATCGTGTCGCCCACCTTCATGTCGCGAACGTCTTTGATGCCGCAAATGACGGCACCGACTTCGCCGCTTTTCAGCGCGTCCACATCTTTGTATTTGGGCGCGAAGGTTCCGACTTTTTGAACTTCGTATTCCTTGCCGACGTGAAAAAGCTTGATCTTCATGCCGGGCTTCAGCTCGCCTTCGAACACGCGGCAAAGCGCGATCACGCCTTGATACGGATCGAACCAACTGTCGAAAATGAGCGCGCGAAGCTTGCCCTCGTCGTCGTCTTTCGGCGGCGGTACGTATTTAATCACGGCTTCGAGCACGTCTTCGATTCCGATGCCCGACTTCGCGCTGGCTAAAACGGCGCGCGAGGTATCGACGAGACCGATCGTGTCGTCGATTTCTTGTTTGACCTTTTCGGGATCGGCCGAAGGCAGATCGATCTTATTGATGACGGGAAAAACTTCGAGATTGTTTTCGAGCGCGAGGAACACGTTCGCCAACGTCTGCGCCTCAACGCCTTGAGTGGCATCGACGACGAGGATCGCGCCTTCGCAAGCGGCGAGTGATCGCGAGACTTCATACGTGAAATCGACGTGGCCGGGAGTGTCGATCAAGTTCAAGACGTAAGTCTTTCCGTCCTTCGCCGGATAGTTCAAGCGGACGCTTTGCGCCTTGATCGTAATGCCGCGCTCGCGTTCGAGTTCCATGTTGTCGAGGAACTGCGCTTCCATTTCGCGCTTGGTGACCGTGCCGGTAAATTCCAACAGACGATCCGCCAAGGTCGATTTGCCGTGGTCGATGTGGGCAATGATGCAAAAGTTACGAATATTCTTAGACATATCTTCGGTCTAGGCAATCTAACAGGCAGACTCGGCAATGTAAATTCAGAGTGCATCGGGATTGAATTTGCCATCCCGCATTTTGAATGCGGCGCATGCAGCTTTTTCGCATTTTTTCTGCGCAGGGTCGCGCTTGTTTGCGGCGCATCAGTCTTGTCAAACCATTGACGTTTTCGGCACCGCTTCATTTGATTTGCTGCGCAAAAATACGCGCCGCCCAAAATTCCTCTCGCGGGGCGAGACGAATTGGCGATATACTCAAAGACGGTATGAAGTACTTAAACTCTCTCTGTTGGTTGTTGGTGATTGCAGGACTCGGAACCGGTTGCGCCTCTCTTTCGGGAGCGGAAAGCCATCAAAACCTAGCGAAGCTGAAATACGGAATGAGCGAGCCGCAGGTGTTGAGCCTACTCGGTACGCCGGACTCGGTGGTGAGCCCGAACTCGGTTCAAGATCGCTGGATTTACGAATTCAGAAACGCAAACAAACGCGGCCGCAACATCTTCATCGAGTTCCGCCACGGCTCTCTTTCTAAAACCGGCGAACTCTCGGGTCGCGACATCGCGGCTGCCGAAGAGTACCGCGAGCCGGGCATGTGCAACCGTCGCGTCAGCCCCGACATGCTTCAAGAATCTCTTTGCATCAAGTAAGCGATCCCATTTTAGTCCGCATTCATGACCTTTCGCGTGGAGGCTCGGGCGTGGCCCGCCTCGATTCGGGCGAAATTGTTTTCGTTCCGTTCACCGCACCCGGTGATCAAGTTCGGGTCCGGATCCTTGAAAAAAACAAAACCTACTCGCAGGGAGAACTCGTCGAAATCGTCGAGCCCTCTCCGATTCGTGTCTCGCCCCGTTGCGCGGTTTTCTCTCGCTGCGGGGGGTGCTCGTGGCAGCACCTTCCCTATTCGCTTCAGTTTGAAACCAAAAAGAAGGGGGTTTTGCACGCCCTGAAACGCGCCGGCGTTTCGGCCGATACCCTTCCGCTCGACGAACTCCCCGCAAAAAATCCGTTTTCTTACCGCAACCGCATTCAACTTCGCGGGAATCCGGCCAAAAACGAACTCGGGTTTTACGGCAAAGGCTCAAGCCAAGTCGTCCCGATCGAACGCTGCGAGATCGCCCACGAAGAAATCAACGAAGCTTTGCCGCGTATCCGCGAAGAGGCCCGACAGAAGTTCGATCGCGACTACAAAGTCGAAATCGAGTATCCGGTCCGGTACGTCTTCAATCAAAAGCATGCGGCCTTCGGGTTCCGGCAGATCAACGACGAGCAAAACGCCGCCCTTCAAGCTTGGGTCGCCGAACAGGCCGGAAGCGGCCGCCTTCTGCTCGACCTTTACGGCGGTTATGGGAATTTAAGCCGACCGCTCGTCGATCGCTTCGAAACGATCCATTGCGTGGACGTCTCGGTTCCGCGCGAACGGCCCGAGTCGCTCCCCGAATCGTTTCAATTCCACCGAAGCGACGTTCGCGGCTGGCTCTCGCGCCCACATCAGGCGGATGCGGCTTCAACCGCCACGGTGATCCTCGACCCGCCTCGCGAGGGGCTGGGCGCCGACTTTTCCGAAATCGAAGATGCCTTAAGCCGGTCTTTCCGCCCCGAGAAACTGATTCTGGTCGGTTGCGACGTCGATGCGTTCGCGCGAGACACCCGTCGTTTTCTCAAGCGTGGATATTCGCTGAAAAAGCTCGGCGTTCTCGATCTTTTTCCGCAAACTCCGCACGTCGAATCGCTTGCACTTTTCTCAAAATAGAAGTTAAATCGTAGTTATGAAGCGATCCCACCGGGTATGGCAAACATCGATTTCGGTTTTCTTAGCCATCGGCATGGTCTCGTGCTCCTCGACTCCGAAATCGGGGCAGCACCTTACCGGCAAGGCGCGCGCCGAATTGTTGTTGAACTTGGCGGGCGCCGATTTAACCGAAAACGATCCGACGGGTGCTTTGATCTCGCTCAACGAAGCCAAAGAAATCGACGACTCGCTCCCCGAAGAGTATTACCTGTTCGCATTGGCCTATTACCAAAAGCACGAAACGAAGCTGGCGATCGAGTCGGCCCGGAAGGCCATTCAACTGAAACCCGATTTTTCGAGCGCGAAAAACACCTTGGGGAAAATCCTGCTCGACCAGGGTAAATATGCCGAAGCTCAAAAATACCTTTTAGAAGCGGCCAGCGATCTTACCGCGCGCGACGCCTTCATCCCCAAAACCAACTTGGGTATTTTGTACTATCAAAAAATGAATTTTCCGGAAGCGACTCACTGGCTGAGCCTGGCGATCGAAGACGGCAAGGACGCGGCCTGCATGGCCTATTATTATCGCGGCCGAATCCATCTCCAACAAAACGAACTTGAGGATGCGCGCCGGGATTTAATCAAAGGCTCGCGCAACGCCTGTTCCAAATTCACCGACGCGCACATCGCCTACGGCCAAACCCTGATTCGCATGAAAAAATACCAAGAGGCGCGCGCAAAACTTCTCGAGATTCAGCAACTCTTTCCGGATACCGACGCTGCCACGAAAGCCACCGCCTATCTGCGAGATCTGCCGTGAGGAGCGCCTCGTGACCTTAGGTCAGCTCCTGAAAAGCAAACGCAGTGAACTCGGCCGCAGCCTGGAGCAGATTTCGGCCGCCACCAAAATCCATCTGAAGATTCTGGAAGCGCTCGAAGAAGACCGCTATGCCGATCTTCCGGCCCGGGCCTTCACTCGCGGGTTCATCGTCACTTATTGCAAGGCCCTGAAGCTCGACCCCGATCAGGTGTTGAAGGAATACCACGACTTTCTCGAATCGAAATTCACCGAGCGGCAGAATCGCGACCAAGGCCATCAAGGTTATGTTTTCGAAGGCAAAGAACTCGAACAAAACAAACGCTGGATGGTCATCGGCGTTACCATCGCAGTGCTTTTTATGCTGGCCGTTTTGGTGATCTTCAAACCGCAGAACCGCCACCGAAAAGAAAAGCACAAAGAGTTCGTTCAAGAGCCGTCACCGACCGCATCCCCGACGGAAACGCCGCCGGTCGACTCTGAAGCGAACGTCGAAGACAACGACGACGCAACGGAAAAGGCAGTGACAGAAAAAACCGTGACCGAGAAAACAGTGGCCGTGAAGGCCACCTCCAAAACGAGTTCAGCCCCCATCGCCACACCGACGGCATCGCCCAGTGCGACTCCGGCTCCGAGTACTACCGCCACCCCTGCTACCACTCCGAGCGGCACGCCGACCGCCTCACCCACTCCCAAGCCCGATCCGCTCCGCAAGGGCGACGAGCTGAGCCTGAAGGAAGTCAAACGCCGCATTCTGTTCCGGGCCTTGGATGACGTCTGGGTTCGCTATCAAGCCGATCAGAAGGCCCCGATGATGTTCATCCTTCGCAAAGGCCGCCAACTCGTGATCAAGGCCAAGGATCAACTGCATATGGAGACCAACCATCCTGCGGCCCTGGAATACAAAACTCGTGGCTATCAATACCTTCCGCTCGGAACCGAGAATTTTTCGGTTCAACCCGATGGAACCCTTCAGGTGATGACCGAAGGCGTCGAGTCTCAGCCGATGCCTAGCCCGCTGCCTCCCACCACCCCCTAAATCGCCCATGCGCTTTGCGGCATTTTATAATTTTAGGGGCATGTTTTCAGCGCCCTTAGATTTTCTTTGTTAGGAAAAGGTCAGGACCCAAAGTTATCCACACGTTTTTGAAAGTTATCCACCAGCACTAAATATTTAAATTTATTGCCGATTTTTCCTTATATTTTGATTTTTCACACTCGAATCCATTTTTTATTCACATTTATCGAGAAATCAGGGGTTTTTTTGACGGTGACGGAATTTTGTCGCGGATTTTGGCCCAAATTCATGCCGCCGCTTACCACGAGGCGCGCTTAAAACTCCAGCCGCCGACGAGCGCAACCAAGAGATTCGGCACCTGCATCGCAAGCCAAGGCGGAAGGATGCCTTTTTCTCCGAGCCAAATCGCGCTGACTTGAATTTGCCAGTAAATCGCCATCGTGATGAAAGCGATGAGCAGCACTCCGAAACGCGCGCCCCGCGTGCGAACGGTTCCGAAGCCCATTCCCAGAAACACAAACAGCAGCGGCACCATCGCAATCGAGATTCGCCGCCAGTACTCGGTCTGATATTCGAGTTTCTGTTTCGGTTGAACTCCGGGCGCATTCAGCTTTTCCAGCAACTCGTGCGAATTGAACATCCGGGGCTTGTAACCGAACTTTCCCGTCGTGTCGGGAATATCGAAAAAAATCTGGTAGGTGTTGAAATCAGCCTTGTTGTAGCTTGAAGCATCGACGTCGCTTTGATGAATGCTGCCGTCCTGAAGCTGCATCACGACCCCGCCCAGATCGTCGTCGCCCGACTGGACACGGATCAACTCGCCCGTTTTCGCAATGACCGTCATCGGATGCTTCGAATCGCGTTCGTCGTAGATAAAGACCTTTTCCATCCGTCCGGCCCGGTGATTCACCTTCTCGGTGTATAAGAGTAAATTGAAAAACCCGGTCGTGAACGTTCCTTCGTTAATAGCGCTCGCAAACCTACGGTTTCCGATTTTAATCAGGGTATTCCGCATCGCGACTTCCGACCAAGGCGCCCAATTCAGATTCAAAAAAAGCGAAATCAGGGCCACGATCGAGGACAGAAAAAAGACCGGCTTCGAAATCGACCAAAGGCTCAGCCCCCCCGACTTCATCGCGACGAGTTCGCTGTCGCCCGAAAGGCGCGAAAACGCGAAAAGAACGCCCACCAAAAACGCGATCGGAAGCCCCAGGGGAAGAAAATTCACGATCAAGGTCCAAAGCAGCTTCATGACGAGCCCGAAAGGGGCGTTGTTCACGATCAGCTCTTCGGCCATCCGGAGCATCTGAAACAAAAGAAAAACGAAGGCGAAAAAAAAGGTCCCCGCAAAAAAGGGGCTCAACACTTCCGAAAAAACGTAGCGGTCGATCCGGGTGATCCACATTCTGTCGTTAATACGCATTTTTGTTCACGAACCCCTTCAGAAAAGTCAGCAACAGGATCTTCACGTCGAGCCACACCGACCAATTGCGGATGTAATAAATGTCGCATTCGATCCGTTTTTCGAGCGAGGTGTCGCCGCGCCAGCCGTTGACTTGCGCCCAGCCCGTAATCCCGGTCTTGACCTTGTGGCGAAGCATGTAGTTCGGGATTTCGTGCTTGAATTGATCGACGAAGACGGGCCTTTCGGGCCGGGGCCCGACGAGCGACATGTCGCCGGCAAAGACGTTCCAAAACTGAGGCAGCTCGTCGAGGCTCGTCGATCTTAAGAACGCGCCGATCGGAGTGCGGCGGTCGTCGTTTTCGCTGGCCCAAACCGCTCCGGTCGCCGACTCGGCATCGACCCGCATCGAGCGGAATTTCAGCATCTGAAACGTGCGGCCATCGAGGCCCATGCGCTCCTGCCGATACAGAATCGGCCCTCGCGACGTGAGCTTGATCAAAAGCGCGATCACCAGCAGCAACGGCGACAGCAGAATCAGCGCGAACCCCGATGCCGCGGCGTCAATGAGGCGCTTGACCCACGACAAATATCCCGAAAGCGGCGATTCGTTCAGCTGGATGAGCGGAATCCCGTTAAAACTGTCGACGGTGGCTCCGAGCGCGAAATAGGCGGTGTAATCGGGCACGATCTGGAGGTCGACCGTATCGTCCTTCAAGACGTGAATCAGCTCGTTCAGAAGGCCGTTTTCTTGCCGAGGCAAGCTCATCAACACGACCTTCGGCTTCAATTCGCGAATCAGCTCCAGGGCGCGCGGATATTCTTCTTTTGAAACGACCCGGACGATCTCGACCCCGAGTTCGGGATAACGATTCAGCTGGTTCAGAAGGAATTGCAGCGCTTCGCCCTCGCCAACCGCTACGAGACGGGTCGAGTAGATCCCCTTTCGCTTTAGCTCTCGCAGAATCTTTCGCGAAATGACGCGAAATAACCAACACCCGAACAAGACCATCACCCCAAAGACGAGGATGACCCCCCGAGAAAACCGATACTGAGTAATAAAGTACGTGAGCGCGGTGAACAGGATCAAAGTACCGACGTGCGCGCGCATGAGCGTGTAGATCTCGGTCGACCGGCGAATGACCCGATCATAGCGATAAACGCCGAAGAACTGAAAGCCAGCCATCCAAAGCACGAGAATCAAAGGCAATAACGCCAGATAATGTTCGATGTCGGGCCGACCGCCGGACGAAATGAACGAAAAAAAATCGAACCGGATCGGATACGAGAAACGCCACGACAACAGCACGATGATGAGGTCTGCAAAGCGCGTCATTACTCCGGCAGAATTTTGATACTTTTTGATCATCGAAAGTCGTCCCTAATATTCAAAACTTAACTGATTCTCGAATCAAAAAACAGTGCTATAGTGGGTAAACTACCCAAAAATAGGAGCTCACCATGAAAAATGATCATGTTCATTCACTGATTCCCGTTCAATATTCGAAAGAGTTCAATTGCGACACCCTCGGGTTTCTGTATTTTCAAAACGACAAAAAAGAGGCGGCCCTTCACTCACAAACGGTGACCGAGATTCAAGACCTCGCCAAACACAAAGTCTTTTCGGGCGCAGCCAAAAGCGTCTTTTTCATCCGTGCTTCGTATATCGAGAAAACGAACCTCCTCGTCGCGGGACTGGGGAATAAAAAAGAATTCTCGCCCGAAAAAGCCCGTCAAACCGGCGCTTACATTTACAACAAGCTCATCTCTGAAAAAGTCACATCCTTCGGCCTCGACGTCGACGCTCTTTTGAAAATCGCCTCGAAAACTCAATGCGAGTCCATCCTCGGCGCTGTTTTGGAAGGCTTTTTGCTGGCGTCCTACACCTTCAACAAATACAGAACTTCGGCTAAGCCTGAAACCAAAGTCGAGTGCTTCTGTCTCGTCAGCCACGACCGCAAAAATCAGGGCTGGCTCGAAAAAGTCGCCGAACGGGCGATGATCACCGCCGATTGCGTTTTCGTCACCCGCGATTTCGCGAATGAGCCTTCGAATTTCGGAACGCCGGAATATTACGCAGCCGAATTGACCAAACTTGCGAAAAAATACGGCCTCAAATGCAAAGTCCTGAACGAAGCCGAAGCCAAGAAACAGAAGATGAACCTCTTCTTGTCGGTCAGCGCGGGCTCGGATCGCGAAGCACGCGTGGTCATTCTCGAATACGCTCCGAAATCCGGCGCGAAATCGGCCAAGACCGTTTCGCTGGTCGGTAAAGGCGTGACCTTCGACTCGGGCGGGATCTCGCTGAAACCGGGCCTTCGTATGGAAGACATGAAAATGGACATGACGGGTGCCGCGACCATGATCGGCGCCACCCTGATGGCCGCTCGCTTAGGTTCTAAAAACAAAATCGTCACGCTCCTCGGATTCACCGAAAACATGCCGAACGGGATTGCCACCCAACCCGGCAACGTCGTGACCGCACGGAACGGCAAAACGGTCGAAATCATCAATACCGATGCCGAAGGCCGCTTGGTCCTGGCCGACGTGCTCGATCTGGCCCAAGACTACAAACCTGACGTGGTCGTCAACTCGGCGACCTTGACCGGCGCCTGCTCGATCGCACTCGGAAAACTCGCTTCCGCGCTTTTCTCGAACAACGAGAAGCTGACGAAGCAAATTTTCTCGGTCACTCAACAAACCGAAGAAAGACTATGGGAACTCCCGATGTGGGACGAATACCTGGACGACATGAAAGCGGCCAGCAGCGCTGCCGATTTCGCGAACGTCGCCAACGATTCGAGCGGCGGAACCATCCGCGGCGCGATCTTTTTGAAACAGTTTATTCGCCCCGGCCAGAAATGGGCGCATGTCGATCTTGCGAACCGTGCCTACGATCAGGTCTTCCTGCCGTATGCCCCTCGTAAGGGCGCCAGCGGCGTTTACGTCCGCACCTTCGCGGAATTCGTGATGGGTTATTAATTCGGAGGGAGCATGTCAGAGACTGAAGGTTCGATCGGAAAAAACACCGCTCCCCGGATCGGGAACATTTCGCAGTTTGACGGGCAGACCGTCACGCTTCGAGGCTGGGTTCACAATAAACGCTCGTCGGGCAAGATCAAATTTTTGATCTTGCGCGATGGAAGCGGAATCATCCAGGGCGTTCTCGTCAAAGGCGAGGCCGAAGACACGACCTTCGAAAACTTCGATAAGCTCACCCAAGAAAGCTCGGTCCTCGTCACCGGAAAAGTTCGTAAAGAGCCGCGCTCGAAAATCGGCTACGAGCTGACCGTTTTGAAAATCGAACCGGTCCAGATTGCGGGCGAATACCCGATCAGCAACAAAGAACACGGCGTCGAGTTCTTGATGGACAACCGCCATCTTTGGATTCGTAGCCAGAAGCAATGGGCCGCTTTGCGCGTCCGTTCCGAAATCATGTTCACGATCCAGGATTTTTTCCGTAAGCGCGGATTCACGCGCTTTGATCCGCCGATCCTGACACCGACCTCGTGCGAAGGCACCTCGACGCTGTTTTCGACCCCCTACTTCGACGAAAAGGCGTACTTGACCCAATCAGGCCAGCTTTACGGTGAAGCGGGAGCGTTCGCACTCGGGAACATCTACACCTTCGGCCCCACCTTTCGCGCCGAAAAGTCGAAAACACGCAAGCACCTGACCGAGTTCTGGATGGTCGAACCCGAAATGGCCTACGGCACCCTGACTGACGTCATGGATTTGGGCGAAGACTTCATCTGTCACATCGTCAAGCACTGCCTTGAAAACTGCCAGCCCGAGCTTGCGATTCTGGAACGGAATCAAAAAGAACTCGAAGCGATCACGGCACCGTTTCCGCGCATCAGCTACGACGAGGCCCTGAAGATTCTTGAAAAACGCGGGCACTCGATCCCTTGGGGCGAGGACTTCGGCGCGCCTCACGAGACCGCACTCGGCGATGAATTCGGAAAACCCGTGTTCATCCATCATTTCCCGGCCCAGATCAAGGCATTCTACTTCAAACACGCCGACGATCCGAACGGCGGCGGCGTCGATCACGACGGCAAATACGCGCTCGGCGCCGATTTGATCGCGCCTTTCGGTTACGGCGAGATCATCGGCGGCGGCCAACGCGAAGATCGCTTGGACGTACTGGAACGCCGGATTCAGGAACACGGCCTGAACTTGACCGATTACCAATGGTATCTCGATCTGCGCCGCTTCGGCAGCGTCCCTCACGCCGGTTTTGGATTGGGATTGGAACGGACCGTGGCCTGGGTCACGGGGGTCGAGCACGTTCGTGAAACCATCCCGTTTCCGCGGATGCTCAATCACCTGAAACCATGAAGGCCAGACTGAATGTCGTTTTGATCGAGCCCGAAATTCCCCAAAACACGGGAACGATCGGTCGCATGTGTCTCGCCACTGGAAGCACTCTCCACCTCGTCAAACCGCTCGGATTTAGCCTGGATGCTCACCAATTAAAGCGAGCAGGCCTCGACTATTGGGAACACCTGGACGTGAAAATCCACGAATCGAGCGAAGCGTTTTTGAATACGCTTCCGCCCGAAGCGCCGATGGTTTTGATCGAAACTCGCGCGGGTAGAACGATCTATGATCACGTTTTTGTTCCGGGAACTTACCTCGTTTTCGGGCGGGAAACGACGGGGCTTCCGGATTGGATTTTGAACGCTCATGCCTCTCGATTACTCCGAATACCCATGTGGGATGCTCGGGTTAGATCGCTCAATCTTTCGAACGCTGTGAGCATCGTGACCTACGAAGCCCTTCGCCAAATCAACGATCATTATTGAAAAAATCGTGAAAACACCGGATTTTCCAAAAAACTTGAACTAAACTTGAGTTGCTTTTAAATCATCCAACACTTAAACTTCGGATGATTATGTTACCCATCAATGCTGTATGGATTGATCCTGATCAGGAATTTGCCGCATCCCTGATCTCTCAACAACACGAAGCCGACGTGTTTACTCACTTGAAAGATGCCGATGAAGCCACTCTTCAGACGGTTGACTGGAACAGTATCGACCTTTTGATCCTGGATCATCAGCTTCCGAATCAGGTCGACGGATTCGAACTCATCGCCCAATTACGCAAAATCAGAGAAAATTTGCCGGTTTTGGTCGTTACGAATTCCGCCGACAAAGAAGTCTGTATTAAAGCGATCAACGTCGGAGTAAACGGCTTTTTCGAAAAGCCGATTTCGCCGGGCGGTCTGACCGCTCTTTTGAATCGCTTTCGCCCGAAGGGGCAGGATCTGAAAATCTGCCACGACCGGAAGGCCATCTACTCTCAAAATAAATGGGTGGATCTGACGAGTACGGAATATAAAATCCTGGAAGCCTTGAAGTCTTCCGGGCGGCGAATGACCCGTTCCGAACTTCAAGTCGCTGTTTGGGGCCCTGTCTCGACGATTTCTGAAAATAATCTCGATACGCACCTGACGAATTTAAAGCGAAAAGTGCCTGAATTGAACACCTGTTTGAACGTCAAACGGGGTTTGGGTTATTTTCTTGATTTAAAAATCTCTGAATAATCAGATATTTGCGTAATTCTTCCTCTATTTTCTTATTCTTGACCATTTTGGTCTAAAGTTTCCAAATACCCGACCGATATGCTCTTGTGTGAGTAATTTGACGCTCTCAATTCGTCGGTTACCGCACTCGTGCGACCGGTACAGCAACTGAATCGCACGAAGACGACCTAAAAACCATGAGGAGGAACTATGGGTCTTCGTATTAATACCAACGTGCAATCGTTGATTGCACAACGTAACTTGGGAAAATCGACTCAAGCACAACAAGACAGCTTGCAGAAGATTTCTTCAGG
>Ga0164242_10001341_pt1 | contig 29132 bp, 23 predicted proteins | sample OricomgcompostMG_FD_108783 | JGI IMG/M metagenome (GOLD analysis project Ga0164242, IMG submission 108783) | Miracle-Growth compost microbial communities from Emeryville, California, USA - Original compost - Miracle growth compost (MG) ...
AGGCCAATAGCGGAAAAAAACATGAAAAATCTGGTGAATACCTTGCATAAACAACTAGTAAGTTCTCAAGAGCTTGCGAAAAGTGCTATTGTATTTATCTGGATCATGGCAATGAGTACAGGGATCGCCATTGCCCAGCAGGCGGTCTATATCTCGGGCTCGGCACAAGTGTTTTCGCATCCCAAAGACACGGTGTCTATTTTTGGTGATGTAATCAATGATGGAAGTTTCGGCACATCTCACGGATCCGTGGTCAACTTTCTGGGAAACAGCTGGCAGAATACTCCGGTCGCCCAACTGCCGGGCGAAGGAGCGGTTCCCGATACCCAAGGAGGACTCTTCCGTTTTATGGGAGGTAAGAACCAGCTTTTAGCGGGTGGATATAACTTTACAGGAAAAACAGGGCCTTCGTTTCCAAACCTGTCTATTGAAAATCAATCAGAGGTGGCATTAGCGGATTTAAATGATCTGCACGTGCGGGGTATTCTCTCCTTTAAAAAAGGGCATCTTTTGCTAAACGGGTGGAATGCGATTGTAGGCGATTCGGTAGCGGGATATTCCCGAGATGGGTTTGTGGTGACAGGTTCGGAAATCGGTGGGGGAAGCCTTTATTTGCAGGCGCCCTCTTCCAGCAGACGAATGGTGTTTCCTGTGGGGACTGCGACAGATAGTTATTCTCCACTCGCCCTGAGTAGAACTAGGGCCTACAGCGGCCCGGTAGGCGCACGCGTATTTGATCAGGTCTACGCCTCTGTGACCAGCGGTGCGGCCATTGACAGTGACTTCGTCCGGAAGACGTGGCGGGTAGCGGCCGCCCAGGGTAGCCCGCAGACCACCGTCTGGTTACAACACCAGCAATCCCAGGAAGGCCCCAGGTTTTCTCCTTTCAGGGACAGCAGTTATGTGAGCCTGTACCGCAGGGACAGCGGCTTGTGGGACCTAGACCCTCTGCCCCACGGCTTAGAAAGTCCTGGCACGCTGACCACCGGACGGCCTCGCAACAACACCTATGTAAATGATCGAATCTTCCCGGAAGGCCTGCCGCATGAAGGCCCAGATTCCATCAATTGGCTCAGCGTATCCACGGTGGGGTTCAGTAACATAGTCTGCCCGTTGGCGGACTTCAAGCTATGGGCTGCCCAGCGGTACAACCACAAGTGGGTGCAGCTATTCTGGCGAACACTTCGAGAGTTAAATATGGCCCGCTATGAACTGCAAAGACGACGGGACACAGGAAGTACCTTTCAAACGATCGCCACATTTCCCTCCAAAAGCCTTAATGGATTCAGCGATCATCTGCTTTACTATTATTATGCCGACGACGATATCTATGATGGCTGGACTTATTACCGGCTGAAAATGGTTAGCCCAAGTGGCTGCATTGTATACACCAACATACAGGAAATCAATTATGGCATCGATGTGGAGGTATGGCCCAACCCCAGCCCGGGAGAAAGCCACGTGCGTGTGCAAGGAATCCAGCATCCCATTATCATGCAGCTGGTGGATACCTGGGGGCAGGTACTCCGGCGATATACTATCAATCAGGATGGTGTAATAGATATCCGGAACCTTTCTGATGCCGCATACTTCTTGGTATTTTATGACCCCAAAAAGAATAACAAGCAGATCACTACTGTGAAGCTGATTGTCCAACGTGCAAATTGAGCCAGAGGCCCCAGGACAATCCGATTAGTCGGCTCCGCTGGTGTCGACCGGGGCCTGGGCATTCATCATCTTTTTATAGGCCTTAATAAAAATGGCACCCATATTTTTTTGAGGAGGAATATAATCCTGGAAGAGTGCGTAGCTTCCCGGATTACTCTTAAACTGCTTGCTCAAGGAAGCCCATATACTTTCCCAACGCAGATCTTTCCCCTGCCGGATATCATTCTCAATGGCATAGATCACAGGATCGTTCACCCGCATGGAGCCTGTCTGCTTGGAGGTGATAATTTGTGCATCCGGGGCTACATTCAATACCTGGGCCAGACTATTGTATCCGCCACAGGAACCCAGCATCACCAGCTTGGCCGAATTCTGTAATTCAGCAATGGTTGCATTCACATGATAGCTGTGTCCCCGGTGAATGTATACCGTAGGGCGGATATTGTTTTTTTCCAGATAGGCCTGGAGTTCGCTCATGCCTTTCTCATCTTCATCCGCATCTGAAAGCGGCTTTTTGACGTAAATCGTGATCGGCTTGCCCTTGGTAGAGGTAATTACACTCCAATACTTATTCGCGTTGGAAATGCGCCAGTTGCCATTCTGAAAGCTGGGTATAAAATGGGCATATGATTCAAAACCGTCCTTATCGCCATAGAAGAACACCTCCTGATATATCCGCCCACTGCTGTCATTGACTAAGTTGTTAAAAGGGATATAGTCAATGGGAGGTAAATTAAGCTTGGCGGACATTTCCCGGGCCCAGACCGCATCTTTGCTGGAACTCTGGCGGGTATTAAATAAGCTGGCCAACAACCCGTAAATCACTTTCCCTCGCTCATTGCCCTGCTGAGACATCTGCATGAAATTGCGATTTACCTCTTCCTGTAAATTCTTCAAAAGAACAGAATCTTTGATACTTCCAAAGGCATCGGCGACATCCACGGCATCTTCGAGCCCCTCGGTGTACTCCAACCCGCCGACAAACTTGCGCATCAGCAGGGTAGCATTTTGGGGGTTCATGGATTGCAAAAACGGATCCAGGGTGTTGTAAGCGGCCGATAAAGTGATAAACTTGCGGAAGCGGTCAAAAATGACAGACATCAGAAACTGATCTCCCTTGGGAGGGTCCATCCGCTGCATCAACCGGTGAAAAAGACCTACGAAACTGGACGTATATATCTCTTCCTGGCCATTTACCAGGATATAATAGAGCTCCTGAGGGGTAAGCTTATCGGTGCTTGCAAAACGTACCCGATCCGGGCTTTCATGGAGTTCATTAACCTTTCGTACATAGGTGAGTGCCAGTCTTTTGACGTTGGCTTCCATCGCATTTCTGCCCACGGGCGTTTCGCCACCGAGAATACGCTTATTTAAATCCGTCAACGTCGCCACGGATAACTTATAAAAAGCTGCGTCATTCTCCGCCAGTTTTCTAAGCTCTTGTACGGTGTATTTTCCCTTCACGATATAATCCACAAAAGGCAAGAGCCGTACGGCATTCTGGGGTATACTGCCGATCTGCACGATGGCATGCACCAGGGGATCGGAGTTTCGGCGGATCGCTCCACCTAAGGGTCTATAGGAAGTCGCATAGTTATATATCTGCTCCGGATAACGGTGAGCCAACTTGGCGACAATGGAATCCACAAACGGCTCATTGACCATGTCAGAATAATAGGTACTTAACGTATAGAGAAAGTTTTGCGGCTGTTCCTTCGCATATTCTCTCAATAATATGGGACGGGTCGCCTGATAGCCATAATTTTGATTAAAGACTGTGACATTAATGGCCGCAATTGCATAAGGAATTCCCTCCACCAATGGAGCAATGCTCTTCCCTTTGCGATCGGCAGCGAGCATGTCGCTGAAGTTCTGTACCATTAATGGGGCCAGAGAAGCATCTATCTTCCCGTAGCGATATTGGGCATTAAACTGCCGCAACATATTATACAAACCACTTAAATATAATACTTTATGCCGGTAATCCAGATCTGAAAACTCCAGCTCCGTACGCATCTTGTTCACCTGGTCAATCAGGGCGTGGGTCACTTGGCTGTTAATGGCCGCATCGTCCGATACACTTACTTCCTGGTCTGCCTTGCCATCCATGTTCAACGCCAAAGTCTGTTCCTGGCTGATTTTATCATGCCATAATTGCAGATTAATAGGAATTAATGCCCCAGAGGTATCCTGAGCCACTGATGCAAAAACAGGTTGAAATAGAGCCGCTAAAATCAGGGAAATCAAGATTTTTCTCATGAATCAGGAACTTTTGCTGTCTTCCGCAAATTTATGACCAATTTTGTCAGAACCCAAGGGTGTCTCTGTGCGGAAAGCATCTAAATAGCAGGCCGGAGGCCATTTTAACAAATTTTAAGGCCACAAAGCACTCTTTTAACCCTCACATCCAGATTTAACAATCAGGTAATGCCCAAGAAAGGCAACGTGCCTATAATCTTATTACATTTGGTGGAGTTTTTCACACAGGTATGAAGCACCCAAAGCAGAAAATCCTGATTGTAGACGACGAGGAAGACATCCTGGAAATCATTCGCTATAATTTGCAGCGTGCCGGCTATGAAACCGAAACAGCTACGAACGGGGTACAGGCAATGGAAAAGGCCCGGCGATTCAAGCCTGATCTGATCATGCTGGATATCATGATGCCGGTAAAAAACGGGATGGAGACGCTCGGCGACTTGCGCAGGGACGCCGAATTCAGCGAGACCCGGGTGCTGTTTCTCACAGCACTCGGCAATGAACAATCTGAAATTGACGGATTAAATCTTGGTGCCGACGACTATATCATTAAACCGATTAAGCCAGCATTGCTGCTCAGTAGAATTAAGGCGATTTTACGGCGGATGACTACCGACGCCAGTCAGCTGATTGAAATAGGCGATATGATAATCGACCGCGAAAGGTTTTTGGTGACCTATCAGGGTAATGAGGTCGTGCTCGCCAAGAAAGAATTTGAGCTATTGGCCTTACTGGCCTCTAAGCCGGGCCGTGTATTTCTCCGCCATGAAATACTTCACCAGGTGTGGGGGACTGAAGTAATCGTCGGGGATCGGACCATTGACGTGCATATTCGTAAGATCCGCAAAAAAACCGGGGATATCATTACTACCGTAAAAGGAGTCGGTTACCGCCTGGATGCCTAAAGGCCACAGCCGTGCATTTCGGTAGCTCCTCAATTTTGCCTGTGAAGCCGAATTTTCCAATAAGAATGACTATATTGGGCGTATGCTAGCTGGTAAAAATACTTCCCCTGATACGTTAACAGCGGTTACTTCTCTGATTCTGGCGCTGATATTCAGCCTGGGAACCTTACTGTTAAAGGCAAGCTGGATCAGCCTCATAGTCTCGTTCGCCATCGTCTTTCTGGTACTCTACTTCACTTTTTCCTATGTAATCAAACAGTTTATCTATCGCAAGATCAAGCTGATTTACAAATTCATTTTCCAGACCAAGGCCAATAAAAGAGAGGATTTTTTCAACCGGCAAATCCTTCCACAGCCGGGCTTGGGGGAAGTAGAACAGGAGGTACAACAATGGGCTATCCAAAAACGAGAAGAAATAGCCAGTTTGGAACGCAACGAACAGTTTCGAAAAGAGTTTCTGTTAAACCTGTCACATGAGCTCAAGACCCCGATTTTTGCCATTCAGGGTTATGTGCACACGCTGCTGGATGGGGCCGCCGAAGACCCTTCTGTCAGCCAGAGATTCCTGCAGAACACGAACAAAAATGTCGACCGCTTGTGTCATCTCATCAATGACCTCGACGAGATATCGCGGCTGGAGAGTGGAGAAATGCCCCTGAACCCGGAGGTTTTTATCATTCAGGACCTTATCCGGGATGTCTTCGACACGCTCCTGTTCAAGGCCCAGAACAAACAGATTACCTTTTCGATCAAAAAAGGATGCGAAGCGCCCGTTCAGGTCCATGCAGACAAAGAGAAAATCAGGCAGGTGCTCCTCAATCTGATAGATAACTCAATCAAATACGGAAAATCGAAAGGCAATACCATCGCCAGCGTCTACATCCTCGACGAGAAAAAAGTCTTGGTAGAAATCTCCGATAATGGCATGGGAATTTCCGAATCTCACCTGTCCCGCATCTTTGAACGGTTCTACCGTACCGATAAAGCCCGTGGTCGTTCTGAGGGCGGTACAGGACTCGGACTGGCCATCGTCAAACATATTGTGGAAGCCCATGACCAAACCATCACGGTACGGAGCAAGCCCGAAGTAGGCTCTACCTTCGGATTCACCGTAGCTGCAGCCCAATAACGCCAAAGTTCAATAACCTAAACAGGCTATCTCGGGTAGGATATGTACTGATTGCCGTTGTGGGGACGATCATGTTTGACTTTTTTCTCACTCAGCCGATCGCGGCAAATCACTCTTTGACTTCATAGGATCCACCTTGGGGACATTTGGATCGTAGCGGACAAAAATGTTAATCCATATAGCCCTACCCAGACGCATGATCCATGGCTGAAGCAACAAAGAAACGATAAGCATAGTGGCACAGATCGCTGCAATATATTGAGGAAACCAGAAAATGGTGGATAAAATCAAAAGGTCAATAAAAACCACTATAGGATAGCTCGTCCAGAGCGCCCCGGAGTAGAATCCATACTCTATTCGAAAGTCCTGCTTGCACACCATACAGGCCGGTGGCATTTGAAGCGTTTTTTTGAGATTCCAGGGATTAGAAACCACAAACAGGTTTCCCTCATGGCATCTCGGACATTTGGCTTTCAGAACACTGTACAAACGAGTGCCTTTTTTTATCCTATTTGCGAAAACGGTCATTTGATGCGAAGGGCGGCATGTAAAAAAAAAGCAAGGTAAAGGAAATATCCAAACCAACGGATACAAATTAAAACCACCCCGAACAAGTCCAGGGCGGTTATGTATAGGAAATGATTATTTACCCCAGGCCGTCCATCGGGCGGTCCGGTCTTCTGAGCCCATAGTCCCTATGAAATTTACTTTACCGAAGAATGCATCCTGTAAACTTCCCTGCTGTTGATGATGATTGATGAGGGGCGCACAGGTTAAGACATAGGAGGTGAATTTCATTTTCTTCCCGGCTGTTGCGACAAAACTATTAGCCCTATAGGAAGGAATTCTGAACGTAATTTTACCCCAAAAATCAATTTTATGGTCTCCTGCCGCAGAGAAACATGTAAATAATCTGATATTTGAAAAAACCTAGCCAGTATTTGATCCGTAAGGCAACCTAATGTTAAGTAATCATTAAGTTTCGATTCAGGCAATAGCTGCATTCGCACCCTATGCCTTATTTTTGCCTCAAATAACCATGGATCTATGAGTTTCAATTCTCTGTTAAAGGTCTTCCTTCCCCAAGACAAGGTTTTCTATCGCCTTTTCGAACAAGTTAGCAGCACATTGGTGGATATGGCCGCCCTGTTGAAGGATGGGGTAAGCCAGAGCCAATCCGATAAAAGGGCGGAAATCTTTAAGCAAATCGAAAACCTGGAGCATGTCAACGACGATACTACTCACAAAATCTATGTAGAATTAGGTCAAAATTTTATTACCCCGTTTGATCGGGAGGACATCCATCATCTCGCTTCTACCCTGGATGATATTGCTGATTATATTCACGGTGCTTCCAAACGAATGCTCCTGTATAAAATCTACCAGACCGATGATGGCATTTCTAAGCTTTGTGAAGTAATCTACAAGGCGGTCATAGAATTGAAAAAAGCGGTGCATGAGCTCAGGTCCCTGAAGAACTTGCGCAACATCACTGAAGCATGTGTAAAGATCAATAGCCTGGAAAATCATGCAGACGATCTATATGACACCATGGTTGCCTGGCTGTTTGAAAACGAAAAAGATGCGGTGCGTCTAATTAAAATGAAAGAGACCCTGCAGTCCCTGGAAACAGCGACTGACAAATGTGAAGATGCGGCCAACGTACTGGAATCCATTATTATCAAATACGCCTGAGTCCTACCTGTGCTATGACCCTACTCGTCGCCGTCATATTAATGGCCCTGGTATTCAGCCTTATCAATGGATTCCATGATTCAGCCAGTTCAATTGCCACTGTCGTTTCGACCAAAGTGCTCACGCCATTGCAGGCAGTGATATGGGCTGCATTCTTTAACTTCCTGGCATACTGGATTTTCGACTTAAATGTGGCAGACGCGGTGGCTAAAGTCGCCAACACCATGCAAATTAACCTCTGGGTAATTTTCTGTGGCCTGATGGCAGCGATCTGCTGGAACCTGCTGACCTGGTGGTTTGGTATTCCCTCCAGTTCATCTCATACCCTTATCGGCGGATTTGCCGGAGCCGCCATCGCCCATGCAGGTTTTGGAGTGGTGAATATTCCGGTCATTGTCAAGATCATCCTTTTTATATTTTTGGCACCCATCATCGGCATTATTATGGGCATGGTCATTGCCCTGGCTATTATACAAATATGCAAAAAATCTAATCCATACAAGTCAGACCGCTGGTTCCGGAGGCTGCAACTGGTCTCTTCCGCCGCCTTTAGCATCGGCCACGGGGGAAACGATGCGCAGAAAACTATGGGAATTATCGCAGCGGCGGTAGTGGTATATGTGATTAATATTCATGGTAATATTACAGACGTACCGCACTGGGTGAACATCGGCTATGTCCTGGATCAAGGAAAAATACACATCCAGCATCTCCCGCCCTGGATTCCTTTCGCCAGTTATCTCACCATGGGACTCGGAACTATGTTGGGAGGCTGGAGGATTGTCAAAACCATGGGAACCCGGATCACCAAAGTCACCTCTTTTGAAGGGGTAAGCGCGGAGACTGCCGGTGCTTTCACGCTGTTTTTCACCGAAGCGCTGGGCGTGCCGGTAAGTACTACCCACACGCTGACCGGAGCCATCATGGGCGTAGGCGCTACCAAAAGGCTCAGCGCAGTCCGCTGGGGAGTAACCATAAATCTGCTGTGGGCATGGATTCTCACCATCCCGGTCAGCGCGCTGCTTGCCGCTTTTTTCTATTGGGTCCTCCAGTTCTTTTGGAAATAACATCCTGCAGACGGTCTGATTCGGTATATCCGAAATTCTCCCCTATTTTTGTAACAATCAGCAGGCACGTCCCTGATGAGGCCGGGGCCGTAAAATAGGGTAAACACACCTAAGAGCCCGGTTCAATCCGGGCAGGCACCTAATCCGTTAAAGTCACTAAAAAGAAATATGAAAGGTATCATCTTGGCCGGTGGGTCCGGTACGCGACTACATCCGATCACTTATGGGATCAGTAAGCAGATCATGCCGATCTATGACAAGCCGATGATCTATTATCCGTTGTCTATCCTGATGATGGCTGGAATCCGTGAAATCCTGATCATCTCCACTCCCCAGGACCTTCCCTTATTTAAGCGGCTACTCGAAGATGGCAGCCGCTATGGATTAGAGATCAGCTATGCAGAACAACCACAGCCCAACGGACTGGCCCAGGCGTTTGTCATTGGCGCTTCTTTCATCGGCTCTGATAAGGTAGCACTCGTTCTGGGGGATAATATCTTTTACGGCACGGGCCTGGAGGAACAGCTCATGAGTAACGTGGACCCCGAAGGAGGCATTGTCTATGCCTACCATGTCTCCGATCCTGAACGTTACGGAGTCGTGGAATTCGATCAGGGTATGCGCGTAGTATCCATAGAGGAGAAGCCCGAAAAGCCAAAATCGAATTATGCCGTGCCGGGGCTCTACTTTTATGACAATAACGTGGTCCAAATTGCCGGAGCACTCAAACCCAGTGCCCGGGGAGAATATGAAATTACCGATGTCAATCGCGAATATCTGCAGCGGGGACAGTTAAAAGTATCCATTCTGGACCGAGGAACCGCCTGGTTGGATACCGGTACATTTGACTCTCTCATGCAAGCCAGCAACTTTGTGCAGGTAATCGAAAAAAGGCAAGGAATTAAAATCGCATGCATAGAAGAAATTGCTTATCGTAAAGGATTTATCGACAAGGAGCATTTGATCAGTATCGCCAAGCCCCTGTTGAAAAGTGGATATGGGCAGTATTTAATGGAACTGGTGTCGGACAAATAAGATCGACTGGCTCCCCGGACAACCCTTTTAAAATCAGTAAATCAACCCAACTTCATGAATAACAAAGTACTCGTTACTGGCGGATGTGGATACATTGGTGCGCACACTATTGTGGACCTGATTGAACATGGATTCGAGGTTTTTTCTATTGACAACAACTCACGGTCTACCACGCAGCTTCTGGACGGCGCCGCCCAAATTACAGGCAAAAAGGTGAAAAATTATCGGGTAAACCTCTGCGATTATGATGACACTTACGCGGTGTTTTCTGAAAACAGAGATATGGCAGGGGTGATCCATTTTGCGGCCTTTAAGACTGTGCCTGAATCGGTGGAAAACCCGTTGCTCTACTTCCACAACAACCTGGACTCGCTGATCAACGTGCTGCGATGTGTCAAAGAATTCCAAGTCCCCAACCTGGTGTTTTCCTCATCTTGCTCAGTATATGGAAATGCAAAGGACCTTCCCGTAGTGGAAGCCACTCCCCTGGGCGAAGCACAAAGTCCCTACGCCCGTACCAAACAAATGGGAGAACAGATCATTGAAGATTTTTCCCGCGTAAATGCGCCAAATAACATACTCCTGAGGTACTTTAATCCGGTAGGAGCTCATCCTTCGGCAAAAATCGGAGAACTGCCTCTTGGAAAACCGGATAATCTGGTGCCTGTCATCACGCAAACTGCCGTGGGCAAGATTCCCAAGATGGTGGTATACGGATCAGACTACCCCACCCGCGACGGGTCCTGCATCCGGGACTATATCCATGTCATGGATATTGCCCGAGCCCATACCAAGGCGCTGCAATATCTCATCGAAGGAAAGAACACCTCCAAGTTGGAAGTCTTTAACCTGGGTACCGGAAACGGAGTAAGCGTTCTGGAAGCCATCCACGCCTTTGAGAAAGTTAGCGGCGTAAAACTGAATTACGAATTGGGACCGAGGCGACCCGGAGATGTCGTGTCAATTTATGCGAATAATCAACACGCCAGAGAAAAACTCGATTGGAATATCCAATACGACATCGATGCGATGATGGATACCGCCTGGCGATGGGAACTTAAACTGAAGGAACAGGGTCTCTAAGCAGGTGTCCCTTGGAAAAATAATTAAATATTGTTGCATGCATCTCGGGTCCGGAAATGCTTGGTGAGCCGGTGGACTCACCCCGCGGCCCTGCAAGTGGCCTCCTGTGATTTTTTCGCTCCGTGAGCTCTCCTGTCTCGCCTATGGTAGCAACCACGCTTCCCAGATAATTTTCAACATCGCCCGCATCAGCGGGCATCGTTCCGGATCTCTGTGGTCCGGTTTACAATCAACGTTACATTTACTCTCTGACCCGAACCGAAGGTTCATCTGGCGCGTATCAGGCCGATGACGCGGGGCACTGTATGACACTGTCCGTCAGGAATAATCGGTGAGCGCACTTAGCCTCACCCTACGGCTGTGTAAGCAGCCTCAAAATAATCTGAACCTGCTATTCCGAAATCACATTAATGCCGTATTTACGGGCTTTGTATTCGATTTTGGTCTTCAGGTTATAAAAACTCCAGTTTCGAAACAGAAATTGATCTTGCCTGGCGAGTTCTTCTTTATCACTCTGTTCCACAAACAAAATCGTGGCAGCCTGGTGTTTCAGGCTTAAATCGATCAGCTTTTTGCTGTATACATGCAGCTTGTAATTGATATATCGCTTTTCTAACCCCCGATAATTCACAATCGTCTTCAATTTCTTTTTTTTGCCTTTGCCGGACCGGTTATAGGGCATGGAGCGCTGTTTTCTCATGAGGGCCTGCTGAATAGCGATCCGGCGATATAAGAATTCTTCCTTATTGCCGATGCGGTAGATCCGCTTCTCGATTCGCACCACGATGGGGTATTCCAGAGAAAGAGATACTTCGGCGATCACATTAGGATTGAGAGGTCCGATCAGTCGTTCATATTGATAAGTCAGCAATAAATATATCCGTCCTTTAAATAACTTGATGGAGCTTTCCTTCATCTTAATCTGCCCTTCAAGAATCTTTTGAAGCAATCCCCTTTTGTCATATATATCCCGGCCGAGGTAAGTGCGGAAGGGAATATGAAAAAGGTTAAACCGAAATTCGTTCCCATTTTCAGTACGCCCGAAATCCCGGATGCTTGATGCAGAAAAGGGCATCGGTATTTCTCTTTTAAAATTACTCAGCACGCGTTCGCCCTTCCAATAGGCCTCGGCATGGAGCTGATAATGGTTGTATATCGTCTTATTCAATGTCCCGAAGATGTCTGAGGGCAGCTCGCCCTTAAATTTTGCAGACAGTATCCTGTAGGTGGTATTGCGGCGAGAGGTATTTAGCAGTCCGTCGGGGTCCTTGTTCCTGTCCAGGAGTTTCACTTTGATATCATCATCAATATAGATCAGTTCTTTCAAACGGTTCTGTATCATCTGATGGGTCATGATATAGTTAGCACAGCGAAAACACATATACTGCCAGCCATAGAGTTTTTCCATGCATTCCTTCCTGTATGCGGGATCTGCACTGTCTATAGACAACTGGATTTTCCGCGTCAGGATCATCTTTTTTACGGGCATAGACTTGTTATTTCAGGGTTTGGGCTACCTTCTTTGCCTCCATATACTCATCCAACACCAAGGCAGGACTTAGTCCGGTCTGCGCGGAAATGGCCTCTATGGAGCATTTGGAAGCTACGCGAAGCTGATAAACCATCAGTTGTTGCCGGGTTAACTTGTCCTTCAACTCCGGCGATTCATCGTGCCACTTTCCCCGCTTCCTGGAAGTCATTTTAGTCCGGCGAATTGTCATTCGGAGAAACTCCAGACTTTCCTTCAACTGGGAACTGATCATCCCACAACTGGTGCGAAATCGGCTGGCGATTTGCTTATAAGTAAATCCGTACTTAAAATACAGGGTGAAAATGGTTTGTTTATCAGGGGGCAGATAAGGCATGACTTCGTAAATGGCCTTCAGCTGTTCTTCCTCTATAGCTTGACGGCGTAGAGAATCCTGGCTATCGCCCCACAAATCTGCTTTGTTCTCAATAAACTCATCCAGAAAAATCATCCTTCTGAGGCGATTGGCGGGCTGTTGAAACCACTCATAGCAGTGCCATTTGACATTGAGCCGGGCGAAGCGATAGATATGCAGCATGCTGTTCATGCGTTCCCGGTAATCCCATGCTTTAAGGATCACTTCCTGGACGATCGTCGCCACTTCAAAATCATCATCTATAATCGAGTTTCCATAGCGGTTTAAGGCATCATAGGCGTGCGCATAAAAATATTCTAAGGCTGCCTGATCCCCTTCTTTAAAACGGGTAAAATAGTATTGATTCTGCTCGTTCGATGCAAACAAGACGTCTAGACTCATAGAACAATGGAATTAATAGGTCATCCACAATGCCTATTGTGCAGACATTGCTTAAAAAAAAAGCCATAAAATGAGGGGCAAAACTCAGATGAACTTCTTAGGCTTCTTGGCGAACTGCGATTGAAGTATGTGCAGTTCTCGATGACAGTAATTCACATGCATAGAGCCGGAGTTTTGGATTTGCCCTACCAGTCTCCCGGTCGGCAAAATCAGAGGCTGCGACCAACCCAAAGGGCTTTTGCAGAATCCTAATGTATCTCAAAAGAGCTCGTAGGCGCGCACTTTTGAACTTAGAAGTATCAAAGGAAAAAACCTTCCTAATATTAACCAAATAATAAAAAATGTTTTTTACAATAAAATGGTGGTAAAATTCCACTTCTAAAGTGGTCTGGCTGTGTATCATTCAAGCCGGAACCCTAACGGCAAAGTGCATATGCTGATCCGAAAAGTCTATTGCGAAGATGGTCGAATGGCCTGACAATCCAATAAGTCAGCCCGAAATCCAAATAAATGTATAGCGGCACTAGTTCTGCGGCTTCAGGGGCCGGGAGCGATCTTGTTGCCGTAGCCCACTAACAGAATCGATAAGAGAATCATTACAATCCCCGCAGTAATGGTGAGCATCGTCTTTCTGCTTACTCCCTTCCATTCCCGAAGTACCAGTCCCCAGACGTTGGCCACCAAGATAATAAACGCCATATGCAATATCCAGGAACTGGCTCCATTGCCTAGCTTACTCTCACCCATTCCATAAAAAAAGAACTGCAAAAACCAGGTGGTGCCGGCCAGCGCAGAAAGCAGGTAGTTAGCCAGCAAAGGAGATCGTGGATTCACATAATCCCCAAAACTTTTATTGCGGGCGTTAAGAAAAAGGCACCAAATAAAATTGGTGGTCAGGCCGCCCCATAAGAGCACCACATAAATGACATTATTTTGGAACAGTGGATTAATTCCCCTGCTGACGGCCGCCTCCGCCATTGGGGTACCTGCTTCAATCCCATAGTTAAAACAGGCGCTCAATACTCCCGACACAATGGCCACAAACAATCCTAATCCGATACTAAACTCTCCGGTCCCCTCTTTTTTTTCCCGCTCTTTCTCTCCTTGACTGATCTCCCGGTCCTTCATCATACCCGCCTTACCGCATATGGCTATGCCGATCAGACAGATCAGCACACCCAGCAGGACAAACTGGCCCCAGCGATTGTCCCACATCTGAGTAAAGGTCACTTTTCCTGCGTGGGGAACCAGATCATAATATACCGAAGGCAATAATGCGCCAAAGGCGGCCGTCAGTCCTAAGATGACCGAGTTTCCCAAGGACATGCCCAGATAGCGTACTCCCAATCCATAAGTCAATCCGCCAATACCCCACAACAGCCCCATCAGATAAGTCCATCCCAAAGTACTGGCGCCAGTGGCCTGAATAATTTCTGTGAAGCCCGGAATGGTGAACCATGCAGCCAAAGGAGGCACAATGAGCCATGAAAACAGTCCTCCGATGATCCACATGCTCTCCCACGACCATTTGCGTACGCGGGTAAACGGCATATAAAAGCTTCCGGAGGCCGCCCCTCCGATAAAGTGATATATAACTCCGATGAATACGCCCATAATTACAGTTTAAACAGGAGCGGTCTACAAATGGTGCGACTGCCACTCAAAATAGGAATGATATTGATCCACAGGTATTTTTACACTTGACTTAAACGGTATCAATGCGCTCAGCGACCCGTCGAGAGGGGATTGCTGCCAGGCCCGATGTAAAGCGACAGCCGCTCCCAGGGCCGACGCCCGCTTATTCTCGGCTATGAATATTTTCCACCCCGGCAAAAAGGCGCTCAACGCCTCCATGAAGACTTTGCTTTGTACAAAGCCTCCGCTCACATACAGCCGGCCGGGCAGGTTGATGTCACACAGCAGCCCAATCGAAGTTTGCTGCAGATAGGTCAAATCCACCATCAGTTTATGATAGGCTTCCTCAAAAGAGGCAAACTGATCCAGGTCGGCAGGGTCACCTGTCAGCCCTGGGAAAGGTCCGGTATCACCCATGGTCTGGGGATAAAATACCCTATGGGGTGACTGGCGCTCCAACACAGCCTCAAACAGGTGTTTTTGGGGATTAATCCGGTGGGCATACCCTGGTGTTTTGTGAAAATGAGCTTCCAGGCGAGACACCTGGTATTGATATTCATGCCCAAGAAAAACCCTCGCCGCGGCTACTGGCTTGTCCGGGTCTGTCAGATAATAGAGGCAATCCCGACGATATTCCGCCTGGGAAAGACGTCCTGAAAAATACGGGTTTAAAGTGATGTTCCAGGTACCGGAAGAAAGTAACATAAACGGCTCCGTCGCCGTGTAAATGAAAGGCAGCAGCGCTGCGGAACTATCGTGAAGCCCCACACCCGTAGGGATAATACGCTTCGATCCATAGTCTACCAGGTCATAGGCATCGGGCGAGGTCGGATCCGGCAGCAAAGTCCGCAGGCCTTCTTTCCCTACCCACGCATGATATGCCTGTTGTTTAAAATCCCACAGTCCCGTATGGCAGCCGATACTGGTGATATCGGCATGGGCGGTTTTCGAGAAAAGATAATTACCATATTGAGGAAAATGCAGGCTTGTCCGGATACGGGGGTACAACGCGGTCTTTTGTTTTTTGATCCAATATAGCTGCAAACCGCTGTTTAACATATCCAACGCGGGGGAACCGGTGGCCACCGAGAAGGATTCTCTTCCGCCGAAAAGTGCATAGAACTGGTCTGTAAATTCGGGCGGGAGCGGTTTCATATAGTCATATACGGGGGTCACCGGTACTCCGTATTCATCCAGGTGTACCCAGGAAGCCCCGTGGGCCGAAAAATTGACGGCTTTTACCTCATATTCGTGGCTTTGCAGGCAAATGCTGATTTCCTGTTTCATCCAGGCTGAGATTGCCTCCAGATCTTCGCATCTTTGTCCATCCTCATCTTTTGTGTCCGGAATTACCGCACTGCGCTCATCGACCAGCTGGTAACCTTCATCCAAGATGAGAAACTTCTTATGGGTCCTGCCCAGATCATATATGGCAATCACAGGAGGTGCAGACATAGCCAAACAGATGATACAGTGATCACGGAATAATAACTACAAACCAGTAGCAATAGTATTTTCCCCTCTGGCCCGGATTAAGTGCTTACGCACTTCCAGAGCCCGGTAACAACCGATCGGATCCAATGCGGCGCCATCCCGCAGTCGTGCCTCCGCCAACAGCGGCCTGAGATCCGTGCGGAAGGCATCTTGCAACACCTCTTGGGCGATTACCGGATCATTATCCTGCTGGGCCTGACGCAGCTTGTGATCATCCACGATAAGCGCCTGGGCATATGCCAGTTTGATCGCCTCCACCGACTGCAACAGATCTTCCAGCGGGTCCTTAATATTATGACTGGCGTCAATCATCCATCCCAGCTCCTGCATGGACTGGTTCTGCTTCCGCATCCCTTCAACCAGTTCATAAAAAATCAAAAAAAGTTGATAAGGCTTTATGCTGCCTGCCGTCAGATCATCATCCGCATATTTAGAATCATTGAAATGAAAACCACCCAGTTTTTCTTCCGCAATCAGCGTGGAGACAATCTGCTCAATGTTCGTATTGGGCAAATGATGGCCTAAGTCAACCAAAGTCTTGGCCCGGGGTCCCAGCTTACTGGCCAGCAGAAACGAGGTACCCCAATCAGGAATGACCGTCGCATAAAACGCCGGTTCAAACGGCTTATATTCGATCAGCATGCGGAAATCTTCAGGCATGTCCGCATATATTCTTTGTAAAGAGTCCTCCGTACGCCGCAACGCTTCGCGCATGTTATGCTGGCCCGGAAAGATGCTTCCATCGGACAACCACACGGAAAGCACCCGGGTCCCTAACTCCATCCCAAACCGGACCACTTCGAGGTTATGCGCTACCGCCTGATCACGCACGGCCTGATCGGTATGGCTAAGCGAACCAAAGCGGTAAGAATTTGCCTGTCCGGGCTGATCTTGAAAAGTATTGGAATTGACGGCATCGAATCGAAGGCCTAGCGAGGCGGCCTGGTTTTGTACGGCGGAGGCGTCTTCGGGAATGTCCCAGGGAATATGCAGTGAAATCGCCCCACTGGAGCGATTCAATGCGTGGAGCAAGCCGATATCACTGATCTTGTCTTCCAGGTTCAGCGGCGCGCCGCCCATCGGAAACCGGCCAAAACGCGTCCCGCCTGTTCCCAGCGCCCAACTGGGTATAGCAATCTGAAAAGCCCGCAAAGCCTCCACTACTGACTCGATGTCCACATGCTTGTCTCCTAACTGCGCGCGCAAGGCCGTCCATCTTTTGCTGTGATCAGGGAGTTGTGGTTCATTCAAGGCCGCAATCTGTGATGAGGTAATTTGCATGGAGATGCCGTTTTAAAAGTGGAAATCTTAAAAATACAGGAAACCGGACAATGGTCCCGCGACAAGCGGTACTTTTTCAACGCACAAACGCCGCAGCTATGCCCCCATCCACGTTAAGTATATTCCCGGTGCTTTTATCCAACAATCCACTGAGGTAGACGAAAACTGCATTGGCAATATCGTCCGGAAGAATCGTCTCATTTAATAAGGTGCGTTTGGCGTAATAGCCCGGTAGCTCATCAACAGATATTCCATAAGCCTTGGCCCGGCCTTCTGCCCATCCACCAGACCATATATGGCTTCCCTGAATCACGGCATCGGGATTGACGACATTGACCCGGATCCGATCTGTGCCCAGTTCTGCAGCCATTAACCGGCTCATATGAAGTTGCGCAGCCTTTGCCGTGCCATATCCCACATTACGGGGCCCGCTCACCAAAGCATTTTTGCTCACAATATTGATAATGTCCCCATCCAATCCCTGCCGCCGCATGATTTCCACGGTCCCGCGCGACATCAGAAACTGCCCCTTCACCAACACATCCTGTAATAAATCCCAATCATCAAGGGTGGTCTCGTCAAGCGCTTTGGAAATGGATAAACCGGCATTGTTCACTACAATATCGATCCCCCCGAAAGCCAGCGATGCATCCCTCAAAACCCTCTGCACCTCCGCTTCCTGGGTGACATCCAGGCGGACCGCACAGAAATGGTCCTTGCCCCAAATATCTTCATACGTCTGTGCAGTATCCTGCAACCGTTCCTCATGGATGTCGGCGACAATCGCACAAGCGCCTTCTTTGATGAGCTTCTCTACAATCGCCTTTCCAATGCCTCCGGCACTGCCGGTGACCAGGGCGATCTTCCCGGTGAGCGGTTTGGGCCTGGGAAGCCGCTGCAGTTTAGCTTCCTCCAGCGACCAGTATTCAATATCGAATGCTTCCTGCATAGGCAAAGACACATATTGGGAGATAGCTTCCGCTCCCTTCATGACGTTGATGGCATTGGTATAGAACTCCGCGGCCACGCGCGCCGTCTGCTTGTTCTTGGCAAAAGCAAACAAGCCGACCCCCGGATAGAGAATCACAACCGGATTAGGGTCCCGCATAGGGGGACTATCGGGATGTCTGTGCGTCTCATAATAGTTCTGGTAATAGGCCCGGTAATCGGCAAAAACGGGCTGCAATTTATCCCGCAGCCTCTTCCCATCTTCCAGATTTTCCTGTGGGGATAGTTCCAGCAAGAGCGGGGAAATTTTGGTCCGTAGAAAATGATCGGGGCAACTGGTACCCATGTGCGAGAGTCGGGCTGCATGCTGGCTGTTGATAAACTCCAGCACCCTCGGATCATCACTGAAGTGACCAATCATCCGGGTTTGGGAAGAACAAAGGCCCCTTAGGACCGGGGCTATCAAGGCTGCCTGGGCCCGCCTTTGCGGCTGGGGCAAAGCTTCCACCTTCATCCCACCGAAGACCTCGCGCTTTTCCCGATAGTGTTGTTCCAAATATGCCGCACATTTTTCTATGATTTGCAGGGTATTGATATAGCTTTCATAAGCAGTGTCCCCCCAGCTAAACAATCCGTGCCCGCCCAAGATGATTCCCCGGATGTCGGGCCGCTGCTGCAGGCAAGCCTCCATCTTCAGGGCCAGGTCGAAGCCCGGACGCTGCCAGTCCACCCACCCTATTGCACCCCCGAAGAGTTGTTCGGTAATCTGTTCCCCCTCTTTACTGGCCGCGATAGCAATGGCGGCATCGGGGTGCAGATGATCAATATGGGCAAAAGGAAGGAAAGCATGCAGAGGCGTGTCGATGGAAGGAGCCTTCGAATGAAGGTCATAAATACAGTGGCTGAACAGCTCCACCATCTCGTCTTCATAGGGAAGGCCGCGATATCTTTTTTTTAGGGCAATCAATCTGTCCAGGTATAAACCGGCCAGCCCGTTTCGCTGCAGCGTTCCCAGATCGCCCCCCGATCCTTTGATATACATGACCCGCGTCTGCGCTCCGGTGAGCGGATCGGGCCGTACAACCTTCACACTGGTATTTCCGCCTCCGTAATTAGTCAGGCGGAGATCCGACCCCAACAAGTTGGATCGGTATAATAGCAGTGCCACCTCATCTCCGTTCAGGGACGCGGCTTTTTTTTCATCCCACAGATAACTCACATGGCGGAATTCCTCAGATGTTGACATAATCGTTTTTAAAATGCTTCACAAACAGCGCTCAAAGGCCGTGGCCTCCACTCCCCGGCCTTGCAAAATAGTTAGACACAAAATGATACTCTCCCGAACCCAGTGCATACACAGCCCGGTCGCCGTGCATTCCTTCAAAGTGTACACCTGCCACTGAGGCCGCATCTTTGCCACCCTCGGTAACCTGATCTGCCGCGCCGGCCGGAATCCACAATCGGGCGGTGGTATTTGCCGGTATCGTGACATGCCAATCAAAGGCGCTGTCCTTGACCTGCCATTCACTCTTGATCAGGCCATGTACCGAATGAAAGGAAGCTTTCACATGATCCAGACCTTTTACCGGATAGGGACGCATCACAATCTGTTTAAATCCAGGTCCGGAGGAGTCGGCCTGGATGCCTGCCAAATCTTCATACAGCCAGACCACCAAATCTCCCAGCAACATCACATGATTTCCGGAGTTCATCGCCGGGTCGGCCGTATTCCCGTTCCATAGTTCCCAGATGGTCGTCGCCCCATGCTCTGCCATATATCCCCAGCTGGGGTAGGTCGTGTTGGTGGCCAGGCGATAAGCAATATCCGGGCGGCCATTGCGGGTCAGGGTCCGCATCAACCACTGCGCACCGACTAATCCGGTGCTGATATGCCCATGAAAGTCTTGCAGGGTTGTGTTCATGATATGATCGAACACCTTGCTCCGGATGCTGTCCGGCGCCAATCCGTAGGCCAGCGCAAAAATATTGGCCGTGGCTGTGTTGTTGGCATAAAAATCTTCGCCAGGCTGCAGGAATTTCTCATTAAAGGCCCGTCTTACCTCCGCCGCCTGCGTCCGCCACATCGCTACATCCCCCGACTCACCGCTAAGGCGGGCAAAATTTTCCATCAATGACAACATCCGATAGTAGAAAGCGGTACCCAGGTAAGCGCCTGGAGTAATCCGACTGGGATCCTTGGAATGGATCAGATGAGGATCCTCAGGAGGCATGCACCAATCTCCATAAGTGTCTTTGGTCAGGATGCCGTGCTTCATGTACCTGTCGTGCATGTATAGCATCCATCGCTTCATGGATGCATAATGGATTGCTATGGGTTCAGAATTGGCAAACTGGTGGCGAAGCATATGGGCAATGACCAGGTAGGCTCCCGGCCAGGTCATGTTGTCGCTGTATATCTTCCAATAGCTCGGCGCCACATCGGGAACACTGCCGTCTTCCCGTTGGGCATCCGATATGTCTTGAAGCCACTTAGCATACAATGCATTATTGTCAAAAATAAAACTCTCCCCATAGGAACCCACCACACGATCTCCCAACCAACCCATGCGCTCGTCCCGCTGCGGACAATCCGTAGGCATGCCACGATAGTTACCGCGGATGCCCCAATAGGCATTGTGATACACCTCATTAATGATGGCATGGGATGTGGTAAACTGCCCGGTAGTCGGTAGATTATCATAGACGACCTTTCCGGTAAAGTCAGACGGCGCCGGCGTACCGGGATAACCCCTGACTTCTATATAGCGGAATCCATGGTAGGTAAAATGAGGTTCCCACTGTTGCGCTCCATCCTTCATCACATAATGGTCGGTGGCCTCTGCACTACGCAGATTGGCCGTATACAGCGTACTGTCGGGGTTCAACCGTTCGGCAAAACGCATGGTCAGGGTATCTCCTTGTTGACCATGTCCCATACGGACGGCCGACCATCCCACCATGTTTTGGCCCATGTCCACGATATACCTGCCCGGAGCGATCTGGAAGACCGACTTAGGGCGTATGGTATCCATCACCGTAATCAACGGGGACATCTGTGCTTCCAGTCGTCCTGCTGGAGCTTCTACGGCTTGGGCCGACTGCCAGGCCGAAGCATCAAATCCTGCCGTGTTCCATCCGGGCATTTCCCGGTTGACATCATAATCTTCCCCGTCGTATTCATTATTGGACAGGATAGGGCCCTCTGTGGTCAGCTGCCAGCTGGTATCGCTGATCACTTCCTGTTGCGTGCCATCGGCATAGGTGATCTCCAGCTGCAACCGCAGTTTAGGAAACCCAAAATTGGTGATTGGCGGCAGCCCTTCTCCGCCCCCGCGCATGGTAAAGAAACGTCCATTTCCCACAATGACTCCCAGGGCATGCGAACCTTTCTTCCATGCATCAGTCAGTTCATAGGTATTATAGAACACCCGTTTATCATACTGAGTTGGATCAGGAGAAAGTTCCGCCCGGCCGACTTTTTCGCCATCCAAAAACAACTGGTATGTCCCAAGGCCGCTGATATAAACCACAGCCCGTTTCACCTGCTTTTCGGTCTGAAAGGCTTTTCGAAAATAACGGGCCGCAAGGCGCGTATGAGGGGCATAAGGACTGTCCCGTACCGAAAATGTATCCAGTCCGATCCATTGTGCATGCCAGTCGCCGGGATTGAGTAACCCCATTGACCACCTGGCCGGCTCACTGCTCATGCTGTCGGTACCCTGATTCGTCCACACGGTGACCTTCCAGTAGCAAGGCTGTCCGCTCTGCAGACGTTTGCCCTGATAGCGTATGCCGATTGAAGAATCGGAGGCTATCTTTCCGGAATTCCACAGATCGGGCGTGTTTTTCGAAAGCAATTCGGGGGTGGAAGCGACCATAATGCGATAAGATTGTTGCATTACGGCCCGGCCGGGAACGACTATTTCCCAGCTCAACCGGGGATGGAGCACGTCAATGCCAGGGGGATCATGCAGGAATTCGCACCGCAGATTTTCTATTCCCTGGGTCTGGTTCTTGCGGGTACAGGCCCCGAAGAAAACCACGAAGAGAAAAGACAGTGTCAGTAGATTGTTCCGCATGAGAAGTTGTTTTTCTGATGGCAACCTTCACCCCTGCAGGGTGCCCCGGTAATGAGACTACGAAATTAGAGGAAGTCGCCGGTTTTTCCATCCTGTGCTATCCTGCTATTAGAGTGGACTCCCCCTGAAAATCAATATGCTACACGAACACACCTCCTCACAGGACAAAAGCCGATCACCACTGTATGCCGCACGCGCCACTGCCTCCTGTGCAAACGCTGTGGCATGGGGCTTTTGCAAATACCTGGTTCGAAAGCGGGTGGGCGGTGAGCGGGTATGCACTGTCAGGGCATCTCAAAAACAGGTATCAGCGCGCTGCAAACCGGGGATTGATCAGGATGAGTATCCATAATATCGGCCATATATGCCCACCACCGCTGCATCAGCGGATCCTTTTCGAGCGGCACAGAGGCTTCTGTGGCTTCTTTTTCCTGGATGGCAAACAAGGTACTGGTCTTTTCTTCCAGGAAAATATGGTAGTGACGAATGCCGTGTTGGTGAAGCAAAGTAACCAGTTCGGGCCAGATTTGGGCATGTCTCCTGCGATACTCCTCCGCGCAACCCGGATACAACTTCATCGTAAATGCTACCGTAGTAAACCCATGAGGGCTCAGCGGGTGGGCCATGGATGAAACAGGTTTGGCAGGTTGAAAATTATCAGACATATCTTCAGTCTTTAGTCCTGAATCCTTTGGGTTCCCGCATGCAAAGGAATTTCTTTTCCTTGCCAGACAAAAACGCCGCTTAGTCCGGGAGGAAGCGTGATCTCTCCGGAAATCCCCTCAGAGCCGTGACGGGTCAGATGTACCTTAATCTGTTCCTCCGGGCTGTTACAACGCGGGTAGCCGGGCAGAGGCATAGCACCGGATACTTCAGTCAACTCCCCGAGCGAGGGGCAGATCCGTACCCGCGAGAAGCCGGGGGCATCGGGCATGATCCCGCAGATGGTGGCCAGGAAATCATAAATAGGACTGGCAGACCATGCATGACAGTCCGAACGTGTGGGGTCCGGTTTCTCTGCAAAAGTGGTCAGTCCCCGATTCAGCATTTCCCGCCAGGGGGTGAGGCTGGCATAATACTGGTCCCCCATGCCGGTCTGGATCAAGGCACGGGTCAGGTAGAACCGGTAGTAAAAGGTGGCCTGGCTCAGCGAGGTGTCGGAAAGCACACGGCGCATCACGTCGGCTTGTTGGGAAGCCGGAATGGCGCCGCTTAATACCCCCATGATACTGGCATGCTGGCTGAATTTCTGCCTGGCCGGCTGGTTGGCCATCTCCCCGCGTGTCTTATCAAAGCAATGGGCATAGGTTGCCGCGGCCAGGCGATCCGCCAGTTGCCTATATTGGGCCGCGGATTCCGTCCTTCCATAGGCTGCAAACAAAGCGGCGGCTTGTCTGAGGGTATAGGCATATTGCAGCGTCACGACCGAGGAGTGCCCGTCGGTGGCTCCGTCCGGTACCCCACCGGGAAAAGCGTCGTCCCAGTCCACAAAACTCCACCATTCCATGGGTCCCAGCATCTGGTAGGCAGTATCCACGTGCCGCTGGTACCAGTCCAGTACAAGCGATGCCGCGTTGAGATACTGGCCGATAAATTGCTGGTCCGGACAATGCATCCAGTAATCATAAAGCATCGATACCCAGTATAGCGAAAACGGAGGGATCACCTGGAACCGGCTGCTGGGATAACGTCCCTGCGTCAGGCCGCTGGGCACCCGGGAATGAAAAAAGTCAGTGATCGCTTTGCGCATCAACCGGTCGTCACCCGTGTTATACAGGGAGATCAGTGACTGGATCCGCGTGTCTCCTTCATACTGCAGCTGTTCATAATAGGGGCAATCAAAATAAGTTTCTCCCGCACAGAGCCGGGCGGTACGCCATCCTACCTTCCATATCTGCCCCAGCGAAGGATCACTGGATGAAAATTTAGCTTGCCGGATAAACGGATAGCCGGTATAATCTGCGTAGAAGTCCTCCAACACCAGGGGTTCATCGCCTGTTTGGGCCTCCACTTCGATATAGCGCCAGGTGCGGACCCATAATGTCGAGAAGACCCGGTCCTGCCCTCCGCCCGGATAAAAAATATCATATAATCCACGGATGGTCTTGCCCGATATTTCATTGCGGTTCCCTTTGCGACCCTGGCGATCGTAGAGGGCCTCGGCATAGGTCAACTTGATCCGGGATCCCCTGCCTCCGCTCACTTTCAATTGCGGATATCCTACGGTTTCAAATGACTGGTCCAGCAAAAGACGTACCTGGCTATGGGCGGGTATGGTGACCGGTTGATGGCCCTTTAGAAACGCAGCGCTCACCTGAACACCGCTGTCACGCCGGATCTCAGCCAATCTCTGCATCCGTTCTTCCATGGCGGGAATGGCACGGGGAACCAGAGTCCAGAGATTATCGGAGCCATAGCCCTGAGGAGCTACCGGGGTAGCCAGCACCCGGACGGCCTGCCAATCCGCATCTGCATAACCCGGCTCCTGCCACCCCCACGGATAATGTGCTCCTTGGACTTCATCTCCGGGGCCTACCACCACATAACTGTGCAGTACGGCTCCCATATTGGTGGCACAGGGCCGGTAAGCGGAATCGCGCAGGACCTTCCAACTGCGGTCGGTATTGACAAGTTGTTCTTTAGGCGAATCACCCTGCACCAAAAAGGCGGTCTGGTCGGTAATCTGGGCTACGGGGGCATACTCCGCCATATTCCAGACCATCGCCGCAATCACGTTGTCTCCCCGCCGGAGCCAACGGGCGATGTCATAAGACCCGAAGTTCCAATACAACAAGCTGCTCCGGGCCGGCCCGCGACCGACACGCACGCCGTTGACATACAACACATAGCGGTTGTCTGCCGAGACATGGATAATGAAATGCGCCGGAAGACTGTCCAGGCTGAAATGTTTACGGAAGTGATACACGCCATAAGCCCGTTGAGATACCCCCGGGCAACTCACCCAATGCGCATTCCAACTGCCGGTCAATAGGGCTGGGTTCACTGCGGCGTTTTGGGAAAGACCCAGGTGCGGTACCAGAAAAAAACAAATGATCACCGCCAAAAATCTTCTCAGCCAGCCCCCGGATAATTCGCTTTTGTGCATGGATGTACTTTTTAAGATTCGAAGCATGAACAGACTCCCGGTCTGCAGGACGGATCCCCATAGGTTTGGAGAGACCTTAGTACTTTAGCCGCCAATATAGTGAACCTCTTATATTTAACCATCCTGTAGCGTCCTGCAGCATCGGTAGACTATTTGCTTCCGGGCTGCAATGTCCACGGCAATATTTCGTTAAAATAGGCGTGGTCACAGGAAAACTGGGCGAAAATGTGTAATTTTGAGTAGCTGTAATGCGTGAAAAATGAACCAACCGGATCAAGAAAAAAATACCAAGGCGATTATCTGGTCGCTGGTCACGTATTCTCTGGTGATCGGGGCTTGTCTGCTGGCTGGATTTTCGGTGCCACCGCCGCTTCCCAATCAGGATATGGGCATGGAAATCAACCTGGGAACCTCCACTGAAGGAATCGGTGTGGATCAACCGCTCAGCCCCAATCCACCCTCTGCGCCTACCCGGACCCACGAAGCACAGGCCAGCCCGGCCAGCAACCGGACCGGAGATCGCACGGAAGATATTGTGACGCAAAACACGGAAGATGCGCCAGTGATCAAGAAGCTCAGTGAGGAGAAAAAGAAAACCGATTTTTCCAAGAATCTTGAAGAAAACACGCGGCATACGACTACCAAACCCCGCCCCGACGCTCCGGTAGAACCCAAGCCGGCACCTCCAAAACCCAAGGCAATATACAGCGGCGGTACCTCCCAAAGCCAAAGCAGCGGGAACAATGCGGGGGCCAGCAACGGATCCACGCAGGAAGGGCTGACCGGCAAGCCAGGTGATCAGGGAGCGGTAAATGGAAATCCCACCGCCAGTAACCATAATGGTACCTATTCCGGATTGGGGGGAAACAGCCTCAGCTATCGCCTGGGCGGGCGGCAGATCGTGGCCTACCCTTCCCGGGAGGGAGCCTTCAATGAGCCCGGGCGGGTCAGACTCAGCATTAAGGTAGATCAGCAGGGAAATATCGTCGACTATCGGATCATCAGCGCGGACAACCCTGTCATCAGCCGGCTTGCCGAAAAAAAGATCAAACAGGTCAAATTCAACGCCAGTTCCACGGCTCCTGTCGTGCAGTTCGGAGAAATTGTCTTTGTATTTAAACTGCAGCAGTAAGCCAGCCGTTCACCGCTTTCGTTTCTGTTTATAAGTCAGTTTTACGGGAACTACCCCCTCACGGAGCATGCCGATTCGGCGGGCTGCTTTGCGGGACAGGTCGATAATCCTTCCTTTGACATAGGGTCCCCGGTCATTGATCCGCACTTTCACCGTACGGCCATTGCGAAGATTAGTCACGCGGACCTTGGTACCGAACGGAATGGTAAGGCTGGCGGCGGTGCGTTTGTGCTGGCGGAATTTTTCGCCGTTAGCCGTTCTTTTTCCCTTGAACTTATTGGCATAATAGGAAGCATTCCCCTGCTGGACCATCACGCTGGCGCAGGAAGAGAATAGCATCATTGCCGCAGCACTGCATAACCCTATGCGTAGCCACAGGGCAATACGCAGAAATGGAACGCGACTTTTCATAAGCATTAATGGCTTTACCTCTGCCGGCCATGCTGTTCCAGCGGTGGTTAGTCCTTCCAGCCGATCTGCATAGACGACCGCCCAAATATTCCAATTGGAAAAAACCCCCTAAAGGGTTAAATTTGATTGAGCAATATCGGTAAACTACTTCAAATCCAACGCTTATGTATCGCAAATATTATTTCTCACTTGCTTTTGGGTTACTCTTGGGATTGGCAAGCTGCCAAAATGCTTCCCACGAAAAAGCTGCGGCGGTGTCCCTGCAATACGCGGCGGACAATGCCGGGCTTACCCTGCCTGACGGATTCCAGGTCGTTGAAGTAGCACACGACATTGGAGCCGCCCGCCATATGGCCGTCCGGGACAACGGAGATTTATATGTGGCCCTGAACGCGCAGCATCAGGGACACACCATTGCCGCATTGCGGGATACCGATGGGGACGGGAAAGCAGATGTGATTAAATATTTCGGCGATTTGGATCGCGGTACCGGTATTGGAATCCGCAATGGATATCTGTATTATGGGAGCGACACGGCCATTGTCCGCTATAAACTCATCGCCGATTCGTTATTGCCCGATCCCAAAGCCGAGCTAATTGCCAGCCTGCCGGTACAACATGAACATTCCGCCAAATCATTTGCCTTCGATAATGCCGGCAATTTATATGTGAATGTAGGTGCTCCCTCCAACGCTTGCCAGGTAGAAGACCGCACCAAGGGTTCTCCCGGCCAGAATCCCTGTCCCCTGTTGGATAATCACGCAGGAATTTGGCGTTTCAGTGCCGACAAGTTAGGACAGACCCAGGACAATGGAGGAAGCCGCTACGTGACCGGTACCCGGAACTGTGTGGCCCTGGCCTGGAATCCGTCAGTCGACAAACTATATGCCGTCATGCACGGACGGGACCAGCTCTATCAACTTTACCCGCAGTACTATACGGCTGAACAAAGTGCGGAACTGCCCGCCGAAGAATTTTTGATGTTCAAAGAAGGAGCCAATTACGGCTGGCCTTATGCTTACTACGATGAATTTCAGAAAAAATTAATGGTGTGCCCTGAGTATGGCGGAGACGGTAAAAAGGCAGCTCCCGAGGGCAAATACGAAGATCCGATAATGGCATTCCCGGGTCACTGGGGACCCAACGGCCTTAAGTTCTATACCGGAACCCAGTTCCCCTCGCAATATCAGCACGGGGCATTCATCGCTTTTCATGGTTCATGGAACCGTGCTCCCCGCCCGCAACAAGGCTATAGTATCGTCTATGTACCGTTCGAAGGGGATCATCCGTCGGGAGACTACCAGGTCTTCGCCAGCGGATTCACGGGAGCCGACTCCCTCCAAAACCCCGGAGATGCCAAATATCGCCCCTCAGGTCTTGCCCTGGGAAACGATGGCTCGTTGTTTGTCTCCGACGATTCGCACGGAACGATCTTCCGGATCGTATACACCGGAGGAGCCCAGTAGGCGGCTGCCGCTGCGGAGCAACGGATTTCGCGATTTCAACTTATCTTGCAGGCATGCGACAATATCTTGATCTGTTGAGCCACGTGCTGACTGAAGGCGTGGAGAAAGAAGACCGCACAGGTACCGGTACCCTCAGTTGTTTTGGATACCAGGCCCGCTTTAATCTGCAGAGTGGCTTCCCGATGGTAACGACCAAGAAACTGCACCTAAAGTCTATTATTTACGAGCTCCTTTGGTTTTTGCGGGGGGATACCAATATCGGATACCTGAAGCAACACGGTGTAAGCATTTGGGACGAGTGGGTCGATGCGCAGGGCGAGTTGGGCCCCGTGTATGGCAAGCAATGGAGGCATTGGCCGTCTGTGGATTGTCAGTCCATTGACCAGATCCAAAATCTCATCGAGCAGTTAAAGCATAATCCGGATTCCCGGAGGCTGGTGGTTAGTGCCTGGAA
>Ga0164242_10001342_pt1 | contig 29116 bp, 23 predicted proteins | sample OricomgcompostMG_FD_108783 | JGI IMG/M metagenome (GOLD analysis project Ga0164242, IMG submission 108783) | Miracle-Growth compost microbial communities from Emeryville, California, USA - Original compost - Miracle growth compost (MG) ...
GTATAAACCTGAGTCGCTGCAAGACTTGCATGTCCCAGCAACTCTTTGACAGCGCTCAGATCGGCGCCCGCATTCAATAGATGGGTGGCAAAACTATGACGCAAAATATGGGGACTTTTTTTCTTCAGATCCGTCACCTCACCCACCAGGCTGCGCACCATATTATATACCTTTTTCGCATATAGCGGTTTACCTGTATGATCCGTTAATAAAACCGCTGCCGGATTATTTTTCAACAGTGTATCAATCTGCCCCTGCTGCTGAATATAGGTCTGCATTAACGCCAACAGCTCAGGCGACACCGGGATCAGTCTTTGCTTTTGTCCTTTACCTAATACTTTAATTTGTTGTAAGCTAAAGTCAACATCCCTTTGCTTAAGTTCAATCAATTCACTGCGTCTGATGCCACATTGATAAAATAAACAAATAGTCAGATATCCGGTAAATTCATTAAAATATTTTTTCCAGACCTGAATGGCTCCTTTGCTGTTGAGCTGACCGTCTGTGATAGCTGCACCCTCATACAGGACCGGTCCTTTTAGCAGGGCTGTTCTTTTTTGCTGGTCCAGCAACTCAGTTTCCACCAGTCCTTCCATCCTGGAAGGACTGGTCAGTTCAGCGGCTTCCTGTTCCTTTAGAAAGGTAGGCAGCCTTTTGCTTATTTTTGGCAGTTTGAGGACAGTAAGCGGCGTTGAATCCACCAGCTGATTGCGTAACAAATATTTATAAAAAGATTTTAAAGAGGAAATCTTTCGGTGCAGGGTTTTATTATTATTGGGATGGGCTGAATTATTTTTGAGTTCCACCATCCAGGAACGGACCATGGCAGTGTTGACCTCCGTAAAATCAGTCCCGGTATAGGAGGTCTCCAGGAAATCAAAAAACTGGCCCAGATCCATTTCATAGGCGCTGACCGTATGCACGGAATAGCGCTTCTCAAAACTGAGATAATCCAGAAACTGGGCTAAAACAGGTATTCTGGCGGCTGCCCCCTTGTATATTGTTGACTGACCCATAAAAAATTAGCCTTAAAGTTAATACTTTAAGGCTAAAATCTTATCGTTATTGATAATGGTTGCGAGATTATTTCTCGATCTTGCCAGAAGCAATGTCTTGCTTATAGATTGCTTTCAGAACTTCAAAACGACGTTTAACGGACGGTTTGGTAAAGTGCTGGCGCTCTCTTAATTGCAATAACGTCTTGCTTTTCTCAAATTTCTTTTTATACTTTTTGAGCGCTTTATCGATGTTCTCACAATCTTTGGAATCAATAATCAACATAATTTTATATACCCCCTTTTGGTTAAAAGATGCGCAAAGATACCCTTATGTCAGGATTTAACAAAGAATATTCCTTATTTTTTTAGTTCTGGCAATGAATTATTTATTGACTATCAATATATTATGACATTATTTAGCCCCTAATCTCCTGTCAGTCCATTAAAATAGGAGAAAATGCAGTCATTTAATAAAATTCAGGGAACAGGGACAGTGCCCCTCCGTAAAATACAACTTCAGTACAGCCGTTTTTGGTTTTCGGAAGCCATTAAATTCAATTAACTTTGCAGTTATGTTTACAGGAATCGTAGAAACCGTTGGAACCGTGCAGGCAGTAGCAGCAACCGGGGGTAATTTATCCTTTTGGATTAAATCCTCCATTACCGCTGAACTCAAAGTTGATCAAAGTGTCAGCCATGATGGCATTTGCCTTACCGTAGAATCGATAATAGGCGACCAATACCAGGTAACGGCCATTGAAGAAACAATTCGCAAAAGCAATATCAGTCAGTGGCAGCCGGGAAAAAAAGTAAACCTGGAACGCTGCATGACATTAGGTGGGCGACTCGATGGACATATCGTACAGGGGCATGTGGATGCCACAGGCACCTGTCTGTCCGTTACACCGGAACAAGGCAGTTATTTATATCGTTTCAGCTTCCCTAAAGCATTCAACCATCTGATCATAGAAAAAGGCTCTATTGCGGTTTCCGGAACCAGTCTGACCTGCTTTGATGTCTCTGACGGGGCGTTTTCTGTAGCGATCATTCCTTATACCTACGAACATACGGGCATCAGCCAGATTAGCTCCGGAAGCCTGGTCAATCTGGAGTTTGATGTAATCGGAAAATATATCGCCCGGATGCAGGCATTTCCCCTGCCTGACACCTCCCAAAACCTCGGCGGGTAGCAAGGCCTTTTTTCAACAGCTGAGACTCCGTCATTTTTCTAGAGATTTTGACAGTCCCCGCAATTTAAATCAATCATCTACTCCCCTTTTTAATTCTTTATAATTAAATCAGAAGATATGTCCGAATTTTCCATCAACGATGCCATGAAAAATTTTATGCAAAAGAGCCGTCTTAAAAACGGTCTGAAATCTGCTGCCATTGAACAGGTCTGGCAAGAAATCATGGGAGAAGTTATTGCCAAATACACCACTAAATTGCAAATTATCAACCAAAAATTATTTATCACCACCAGTAACGGCCCTTTAAAAAACGAACTGATGTTTCAAAAAGGGTTAATCATTGAAAGGATAAATGAAAAAATGGGACCCGGTACCATTTCCGAAGTGGTCATCAACTAATCATCATTGCCAAAGCATAAATGGTAAATAAAAAAGAACAGCAGTTTCTGGTCATGTGTACCATGGAACTGCTGTTCTTTTTTGATGCGGGATTATATTGGAACCAGCAAAAAGTCCGGTCTTAGCTTCATTGTTGCTATTTATCTTCTTCCTGTGGCAGCGAGGTCTCGGGGAGTAATCTTAAGCGCACCTTTTCAACGGAACTTCTGTACATTTTAAGAATGGTGATTTCATAGCCATCCTGGTGCAGCACCTCCCCTTCCACCGGAACGCTGCCATGTCTGAAGGTAATCAGCCCGGATAAGGTAGAATAATCATCCTCCCCATCCGGAGGGAACGGCCTCGGTAAGAATTCATTGATATCTTCCAGCGTCTCGTGAGACTGCACCAAAAAGCTACCATCAGGTTGCTCTACTACAATCGGTAGTTCTGCATCATGTTCATCCTGTATATCGCCTACGAGTTCTTCTAAGATATCCTCCATGGTAACAATACCAGCCAGATCACCATACTCATCCGTCACAACGGCAATCTGCAGGTGATCTTTCTGAAAGGACTTTAAAATATCTTTAATCTTCATAGAATCCGGAATATAGAACACCGGACGCAGGATTTTTTTAATATCCCGATTCTTACCTGCATTAACGAACTGTAAAATATCTTTTACGGTCAAAATGCCCACCAGTTCGTCCAGAGAGTTTTTATAGACCGGATAACGGGAATACCCTTCAGCGACCACCGTATTGACAATTTCATCAAAACTGGCATCGATATCCAGCGCTACGATATCCTTTCTGTGTGTCAGAATCTCTCTAACCCTTCTGGAGTCAAAGTCAAATACGTTATTAATCAATTCCCTTTCAGAATCTTCAATAGCTCCTCCTTCCTCACTTTCCGTGATAATCATTTTAATCTCCTCCTCGGTATGGATATCCTGTTCCTTGACCGGAGAAATACCAAAAGCCTTTAATATCAGGTTTGCCATGGCATTCAACAGTAATATAAAGGGCCGGAAAATAAAGTAGAATATCCGAAGCGGAACAGCCACCAGCAGTGTTGTCTGCGGGGCCTTGCGTATGGCGATAGATTTCGGGGCTAACTCTCCGAAAACAATATGCAGGACAGTAATCAGCACAAATGCAAGGACAATTGCAATTTTGCTGGCTGTAGGCGTGCTTAAATCCACAGAGAAAAGATGGAAAAACTTAACCACCACGCCAGTCATTACGCTCTCTCCCACCCAACCCAGGCCTAGAGAAGCGAGCGTAACCCCTAACTGGGTTGCGGCCAGATAATTATCCAAATTATTGGTGACAATACGTGCCGTATTGACCAGTTTTTGGGAGGCGCCTTTTGTAGTAGAAATCTGGGAGGAACGAACTTTAACGATAGCAAATTCAGCAGCAACGAAAAAACCATTTAATAGAACCAGGAAAATGGTTAGTATTATTTTTAAAATGTCAACGGACTCAGAAGCCGGAGGTATATCAGAAATCATTTTTTTAAGTCATGTGAATAAATACAATATTACAGAAATTGCGCCAGACTCGAAAAAAAATTTGGTTAAACAGTTGTATTTTTTAGGCAATCCCTCTAAAAAAGACCGGTAAACGGCAAAAAACTACCATTTCCGGTCTTTAAATTCCTTATATTAAGGGGATTCAGCCCCCTCATAGTTTCAAAAATGCTCATCAATAACCGGATAAATAATTATCAGATGCTTTTTTTAGCCGGCCTCTGATTATGCATATCGCCTGATTAAATTCAACAACTAACATTATTAATTGATAATCAATTTACAAGCCATAACTAACGCTTATTATTTACCTACAACTCCTCAGCGTAATCATCTGAGCCGTCCGCCTGGTCATCATCCTGCTGTTCGTCCGGATCCTCCCCTTCATTTTCATAACCATCCGCGCCTTTTTCCAGATCATATTTCTCCTCAATATCCATAAACTGATCAGAGAGTATATTTTTATTACCATATTGTTGCGGGCCCACCCCTTCTGTTCTGCTGATGTAAGGATATTCCTTTCTGGAATCAGCATCCTTATTCACCCCAATCAACTCAATTAAAAAAATCCAGTTTTTATCAAAATCGTACTCATAGATAAAATGCTGATTGGTATTTTTAATCTCTGTACTAATCTGGGTTTCAGACATAATCAAGGGCTCGACCTTATAAGGGATGTCATATTTTTCCAAAGAAATCTGCCGGCCTCTTTGCCAGTTTTCATTACTTCTGTAAAATGTCGCCTGATGCTTGTTGTCAAATCCGTACGCCTTCAAAATACAGGCATGCAACTCCAGAAATACCTGAGAAGTCTTAATGACAATATCCCGGTAAATACCATTATCTTCTTCTACATAAACCCTGAACTTCAATACGGCCATAAAATGATTTTAAATAGTCAATTTGATGAAAAACTGCGCCAAAAAACTGCGAATATAAAATGGAAGAACGATATTAAGACTAAGATAAAAAAAAATAGCTGTAGTCTGCTTCCCGCCAGATAAACAATAATTAAGCGTTCCGGTATTCTCATAGCTTGTATCAAAAAACCGGCCGAAAAAGTTGCTGCCCGCATCCCTATCCCTGGCCAGGCTATAAGGGCCCGTTTGCATCCGCCTGGGATCCGGAAGACGGCTGATCCTTATGTGCCGACTCCTGCATAGCAGCTTCTAATTGCGCTTTTGCCTGCGCCTTTATTTTATCCTGTTGCTGCGGATCTCCGCTGAGCTCAAGACCGATTTCCCGTCCCTTATCCAGCATTAACTGATAGGCTGCCTCAAAATTGCCGGCAATGATTCCTTCAATAATAGATTCTCTAATATGATCTTTTATGATGCCCACTTCGCGACTGGGCGAGATACCAAAGGTCTGCATGATCAAATCTCCTGAGATCGGCGGTTGCCAGTTGCGCATCTGATCGGCCTGTTCAACCTCAATCATTCTTTGACGCACCAGCTCAAAATTTGCCTTGAAACGCTTCACCTTCATCACATTCTTACTGGTGATATCTGCCTCACAAAGCGTCATTAAATCGTCGGTCTGCTCCGCAGCATCAAAGAGTAACCTTCTGATTGCACTGTCTGTAATATTTTCTTTGGTCAGGCTAACAGGCCGCATATGCAGGCCCACCAGTTTCTGAACGTAACGCATCTTTTCATTTAAGGGGAGCTTCAGCTGCCCAAAAATCTTCGGGATCATTTTAGCGCCGACCAGTTCATGTCCGTGGAAAGTCCAGCCATGCCCTTTTTCAAAGCGCTTGGTGGCTGGCTTGCCAATATCATGAAGCAGGGCTGCCCATCGCAGCCATAGATCTTTCGTATGCGGTACGATATTATCTAAAACCTGAATGCTATGATAAAAATTATCCTTATGTCCTATTCCGTCCAGATTCTCCGCCCCTGCCATGGCGCTAAGCTGCGGGAAGAACAAATCTAATAAGCCTGTCTGGAAAAGCAAATCCCAACCAATGGACGGCTTTTTGGCCATCATGATCTTATTGAGCTCATCAGCTATTCGTTCTTTTGAAACAATCTTAATTCTGTCCTTTTCTTTTTTAATTCCGCTGAGACTCGATTCTTCAATCGTAAATTGAAGCTGGGTCGCAAACCGGATGGCCCTGAGCATCCTTAAAGGGTCATCACTAAAAGTATGAGCCGGCTCCAGGGGTGTTCGGATAATCTTAAATTTCAAATCCGTCAACCCATTAAAGGGATCCTGAACCTGCCCCGCTGACGGATCTTTAAGACTCAGTCTGGTATACAAAGTGTTAATGGTAAAATCACGGCGATCCAGATCATCTTGTAGGTTCCCTTTCTCCACTTCCGGTTTACGGCTGTTTTCCTGGTAGCTCTCTTTTCTGGCGCCTACAAACTCTAATTCCAGGTCAGGTAATTTAATTTGCGCCGTACCATAGGTTTTAAATAAAGAAACCGGAGGCTTCGGGTGGAATCTTTCTGCAATTTGCCGGGCCAGGTCCAAACCGTCGCCCACCGTCATGATATCGATATCTTTGGTTGGCCGCCCCAGCAACTTATCTCTTACATAACCACCAATCAGGTAGACCTCCATCCCCAGTTCGTCAGCGGTGGCTGCAATCTTGTTAAAGACAAACTGTTCTCTAGGTGATACTGGAAAGTCAAAATCCATTCGATTCATAAATAAAAATTATAATTGATTATTGTAAAACAATTATAATCAGTAGGTTAAATACAAACTCTTTATTGATGGCAGGTCAATTAATATGCTTATGCCCTTTATAACGTAACGTGTACTATTTATTTGATGTATCCGCAAATTTCACCTCAAAGCTATGATCCCAGTTTTTACCGGTAATTACAAAATTGCCTGTGGCTTTATTAAAGGCGATCCCGTTGAGCACATCATCTTTATTTTGCTGGAAACCGTTTTTCTTCCGGATATCGGATAAATCAAAGGTGGCCACCACCTTACTGGTCGCCGGATCAATTTTCACGATATTATCCGTCTGCCAGACATTGGCATAAATAAAACCATCTACATACTCGAGCTCATTAATCTGGGAAAGCGGACCGTAATCATTTTGAATATTAAGCGTCTTAATAATTGAAAAATCTGCGGGATTGATATAATAGATATGGCTGCTGCCATCACTAATAATCAGCTGCTGACCGTCTGTGGTCATCCCCCAGCCTTCATTAGGCCAGGTCAGCTGTCCTGTTTTTTTAAAGGTCGTCGCGTCATATACATACACCACATGCTGCTGCCAGGTCATCTGATAAATTTTCCCGTTCAGTTCACTGATGCCTTCGCCAAAATCATCCTTGCCTAATTTTACTTCCTGGTAAACCTTCCCGGTCGCTAAATCATAACTGAAAAGCCGGCTTTTATTGGGCTCGCCTGCACTTTCATAGGCGGTATCTCCTTTTAGATAAAACCCTTCCGTAAATGCAGTCGGATCATGCGCAAAGACTTTTACAACCGTATAATCTGCCGCAGCGGCGTTGCCACTGCCGTTATCCGCACTATTATTGTTATTGTTTGAATCAGAACTGCCACTATTGCCGCAGGCTGCTGCCAGGATAAATAAAGGCAAAACCATGTATTTTTTAACGAGCATTACTTTTTTGTTTTTTTCGAACCTGAACCAGCTTTACCACCTGGCACCATTCAGGAGCGCTAAATTCAGGATATTTCCCAAGGATTCCAAAATTATATCATATCATCTGAATAACCTTACATGCCGACTCGGCTTTCTTTATAATGGGGACGACTTTAACAAATAATCATCTAAATGGACTTACTGTTGGCTGAAAAGGAATTTACCGGTCATATTCACTGATCTCGGACTCAGGAGCACTTTGATTGCTTTTGAGCGGTTCCGTTATCTCAGGCTTCGGTACTTCCTCTACCTTAACCCGGGTAATGCCGGCACCACTCAGAAAATGTATGGACTGTGCCGCAGCGATGGACAGGTCAATCACCCTTCCTTTACTGGCCATGTTGGGATGCATCCTGTCATTAATAAAGACCGTAACCGAACGGCCATTGGATAACCTGGTTACCTTAACCCAGGTGCGGAGCTTAAAAAAATTACTGGCAGCCGTATACTTATCATTATGATAGCGGGTTCCGATGGCCGTTTTTGTCCCCTCCAGACTCCGGCTGTAATGCGTTGCCTTCCCGTAAACCATTTTTCTGCCATCATCTGTTTTGGTAACCCGGATGGATTTACTGACAGACTGGGCATACAGTTTAGATGAACCAACCGGAACCAGTAAACCAAGACCAGCGAACAGTAAACCAAAAACAAATGCCCTGCCAGAGAGCCGGACGCACTGGGCCTTCATCTCAATACAGTCCATATCGTTATAAGTCGCTGGCACACAAAAATTAAAACCCCTATACATCTTTTTGAATTGCGTGAGGATCTTATTTAAAGATTGCGCCTTTTTTGCAGGGCAGATAAGAGAATTGCTTCGTTTTCTGGTCATGCGAATTTAAGTATAACTACAACTTTGATATAGGGCATCAACAAGAATGAAGGGTGGTCATCTTCTCTTTAGCTGCCTTTGTCAAATTAATGTTTATCTTTAATCTGAATATTAATTCTGTTTTTCAAGCCAATATAAAATTAAAGGAATCACCGTCCATAGTGTCCATTTGTTTTTCATATTATAACCGTATGTATTTATTTCTTTTAAAGCCCATGTACCGACTTAAGGAAATACCCCATCCTTATGATTCAAAACCGGCCACTATTATTAAAAAATGTGCCAAACACATCCGTCTTACCTGCCTGGCTTATCAAAAGACTACGACTTTTTCAAAAACGGTAATTTCACTGATTATCATGACATTATCTATTCCCCTGCATCCCTTAAATGCCCAAACATACAAAATAAATAAATATGGCCTTCAACTAATTAAAGATTGGAGTGGCTACCAGACGCGCATTAAAATGGATTCGGACCTGGCGCTGATGCCCCTAGACAGCCTGATTCCCGATTTAAAAACTGATTTCGTGTATGCTACGAAAAATAATTTTACGCATACGATTCTCTATCAGCGTCCAAGAGCTTATCTAAGAAAGCCTGCGGCACTGGCCTTACAAAAAATAGCGCAACAGTTGCGGCCCTTAGGCTATGGTCTGCTGATCTATGATGCCTATAGACCCTATAATGTAACGGAAAAGATGTGGCAGGTGGTACCTGATAATCGTTATGCCGCCGACCCTAAACATGGCAGCGGGCATAACAAGGGTATCTCAGTTGATCTGAGTTTATATAGTCTCCAGACAGGCAAGGCGGTTCCCATGCCTACGGAATTTGACAATTTTACCAGCAAGGCCCACCAGGGTTATCAAAACCTTCCAGATAGTATCATTAAAAACCGGGCACTGCTTAAAAAATTTATGGAAGCAGGAGGCTTTAGCCCGCTGAGTACAGAGTGGTGGCATTTTAGTTATCCAAACAAAACCTCCAGGGGCCATCCATATTTACTGATGGATCTGAATTTTGACGCATTGAGCGGTCAAAAGCAATAACAAGACTTCAAAACATATATTATCCATTGATTTTATGAATGATATATAAATAACCGTCCTATAATCCGTCCTACAGCCCTTTGATTCTTTCTGCTTCCGCGGCACCCTTTTAAACTTCCTACGTTAATACTTATCCAAAGCTTGTTAATAAACTAACACGTGTTCAAAAGATTTTTTGAATTCAGGTTGGTGCTGCCTATCTTTGGCAACCTAACCCCGGTTAAATTTAGCCAGGGTTCGTTTTTTTGCGATAAAGAGATCTGAGCCGCTTAGCTGCGCCCTACAGTACAATGTAATCAAAGCAGCGCTTTGTATCCAGGCAAAGGAACAAAACAATTATTTCTAAAACCAATTAAACGAAACAATGAAAAGAACGCTTCTTTCAGCTTTTGCAGTCCTGGTTACTGTATCTATGGCGACTGCACAGGTGAATCTGGTCAAAAAAGCGAGTGAAAATGCAACAGATGCGGCAAAGCAAGGATTTCAATTTACAAATGTAATTGACCTGTCTACTACACCTGTAGAAAACCAGGGTTCTTCAGGAACCTGCTGGAGTTATTCAGCGAACTCCTTCCTGGAATCAGAAATGATTAAAAACGGTCAGGCTCCCGTCCATCTGTCTAAAATCTATACCGTACGTAATGCCTATATGGAAAAGGCGGAAGCCTATGTGCTGATGCAAGGCGGTCTGAGCTGGGGCGATGGTGGAGAAGGCCATGATGTGATCAATATGTACGCTAAATACGGTACTCTTCCGGAATCAGACTATACTGGTCTGGTCAACGGCAAACAGATCAACCAGTTTGGTCCCATGCAAAAAAAGCTGAAAGCTTTATTGGATTCTGTTGTAGCGACCAAAGGTCAGATCGATCCGGCAGCCTGGAGAGCAGAATTTAAAAAGATCCTGGACGACAGCCTGGGAGCCGTTCCGGCTTCTTTCCAGTATAAAGGCAAGACGTATACACCTGAGACTTTTGCAAAAGAGGTAGCTCACCTGGATGCAGATAATTATATTGAATTTATCTCACAGACCTCTACTCCTTATTATAAAAAAGCCATGATGATGGCTTCCGATAACTGGGCTTTTCAATGGGATTACAATATTACCCCGACAGATATGACCGATGTTATCGACAATGCCCTTAAAAACGGTTATACGGTGGGCTGGGGCGCTGACGTATCTGAGCCTTATTTTAGCTGGCCGAACGGGGTCGCCTTTGTGCCTAAAAATGCAGAAGAGCTGGAAGGCAAAAAACTGACCCGCGATGAAAAATCTGCTATTTATAATGGGGACCGCACTGAACTGGTGATCACTCCGGAAAACCGTCAACAAGGACTGGAAGATTACACCACCACCGATGATCATGGAATGCATATTGTAGGTATGGCTAAAGATCAGGATGGCAAAGAATTTTATATCGTTAAAAACTCCTGGGGTACCAAGAACGATTATAAAGGTTTCTTATATGTATCCAAAGCCTATGTACAATATAAAACCACTTCTTTACTGGTCAACAAAAAATCCGTTCCTAAAAACCTGGCAAAGAAAATCAGTATGTAATTTTATGTACTGTTGCAAATCGCATATATGCTAATTTTTAGCCATAAAAGCCACTCAATGAGTGGCTTTTATCTTTCTGTCTATCCGGATATCCCCCCTTTGGAGTACCGCCAAAATAGATCCTTCCTTCTTACCTATTGCTGCTCCTTTCTGATAAAACAGCCGGTTCTTTCTGCTATAAATCGTCTTGTATTCATTATCCCGGGGTTAAAGTCAGACATAAAAGTATTTGGTGTATTTTTACCTTTTAAATGGTTATTTGTACCTCTTGATTTGAATAGCAGCGTCCTTTGCGTTGAATCGCTATTAAAAAAGGCACCTGCTAACCATGATCAACCTGAAACAATGAATGAATTAAACAATAAGATTACAGATAATGCCAATAAAGCGGATGGCTTCACTGAAGCGTCCGGACAACTGCACGCAGCCCTCCATCCGGATCGGCCCAAGTTAAGGCAGTTAAAAAAGCATAAAACCCTGGCCACCATCTGCCTGGTATGTATGGCACTGTTATATCTGTGCATGGTCTATTTATTAAAGCACCGGCCCGGGGCATGGATGGGTTATGTTAAGGCATTTGCCGAGGCGGGCGTTGTCGGGGCGCTGGCGGACTGGTTTGCGGTGACGGCACTCTTTCATCATCCCATGGGTCTTAAAATACCGCACACGAACCTGATTGAAAGAAAAAAGGCCACTATCGGTAATAACCTGGGCGGCTTTGTCGTGGATAACTTCCTTACTCCGATGGCGCTGCGTCCCTATTTTGAAAAATTAGATGTGGCTACCATGGCTGGCAACTACCTGGCCATCGAAAATAACCGGGTCCAGCTTATTGCTGAGTCCTTAAAAATGGCATCGGAGCTGCTGGAAAAAACCGATGACCAGGCGGCTGCCCGTTTTTTAAAAAACAAGGGACGGGATTTACTCGAAACGGTAAAGCTGGGGCCGACACTAGGCGGCGGTCTGGACCTGCTGCTAGACCAGGGTCAGGATCAACGGTTATTAAATTATCTGCTTGATAACCTCAAACATTATATTGCGGAAAATGAAGATTTGGTTAAGGACAGGGTAAAAAAGGAAAGCGGTTTTCTAGTCCCGGGTTTTGTGGATAATATGCTGGCCAACCGCATTACAGTGGGTCTTGCCAATTATATACATGAGATCCACCAAACGGCTAACCATCCGCTGCGCCAGGAACTCAGAGCCAGACTGAGAACCCTTTCCGCGGATCTGAAGACCGGCGAGAAGTTCGAAGCTGATCTACAGCAACTCAAAGCAGGTCTGCTTTCAGAAACTCAGCTGGAAGGTTATGCCATGATGGCCTGGCAGTATTTAAAAGACATGCTGCTTCAGGAAATGAACTACGACGCTGCTTTGGAAGGTTCCACTAAATTATCAAGATACCTGGACCGGCAGCTGGTCAGTCTGGCCGACCATCTTAAAAATGACCCTAAAATGGCCGGCAAAGTCAATCACTGGATCCGGCTCAATGCTTACCGCTTAACGCTACGCAACAGGGCCAGAGTAGGTGAGCTGATCAGCCGTACGGTTGGCAACTGGCAGGGAAAAGATCTAAGTGAAAAATTAGAACTGGAAGTAGGCAAGGACCTGCAGTTTATCAGAATCAACGGCACCATCGTGGGCGGACTGGTTGGTCTACTGATTTATACGATTACTCAATTTTTATAGCGGGATCCGCTCCTACACCTGTTTGCAGATAATGCCACTGAAAAAAGCCGCTATACATCCACTTTGATCCGTCCATTATCCCCCCAAAAAAACATCTGCCTATGACCGGCGACTACCAATAAATTGTACGGTGCCAGCTACATAGACAGATGCGTCTTCAATGCTTAATGTGAGGATAATCCGACTAAATATTTATTTAACGATAGATGCTTAGTGCATTGCCGCGCTCAGATCTACTTTCTTGTTTTTGTTTTTTACCATCAGTACAAAAGGTACGCAGATTAAGAACATCATTCCGATATAAAGAAATACATCCATATAGGAAAGAATCGCGACCTGTTTATTAATCATACCATCAATGGCTTCATATGCTGCCTGCTTTGCCTGGTTAATAGCCATGCCTTTTTGGGTGAACATCGCGACCAACCCGTTATATCGTTGCTGGAATATGCCGCTTGAGCCCACGGTATTGCTCACCATGTCGGTACGATAGCCAAAGGTCTGTCTGGTCATAAAAGTCGTAATCAAAGCGACCCCGAAGCTACCACCTAACTGACGCGCCATCCCCGTGAAAGAGGCTCCCTCTCCTATGGACTTACCTGTCAAGGTGGACAAGGCCAGTGTGGTAATCGGAATAAAAATCATACTCAGGGCAAAACCTCTGAGCATCAACATCCAGAAAAAGTCCTCAAAACCTGTATCGGGCGTAATAATTTTATAGCCCCACATACTATAGACAAAGAACAGGATAAATCCCAAAGAGATCAACAACTGTTGTTTGACGCCCTTTTGCATCAGCATCCCGATAATTGGCATCATAATAGCCGTCACCACGGCTGATGGCACCATAATCAGTCCCGCCTGATACGCGGTCCAACCCAGAATATTTTGCAGATATAATGGAATGATAAAAGTAGAGCCATACAGGCCGAAACCCAGGATAAAGGTTAAAATCGTACCGATAGCCAGGTTTTTATCCCGAAGCACCCTAAGGTTTACAATCGGGTTTTTAGCTACCGACTCCCGCCAGATAAAGAAATAAAACATGACGGCTGAAATAATGGAACAAATTACAATGATATGTGAACTGAACCAATCTTCCTCCTGCCCCTTTTCCAGCACAAACTGCAGACAGCCCACGGCTCCCATCAAAAAGAGAATCCCGAACCAGTCTACTTCGCTCGCTTTTTTCTTCTGACCGTATTTAGGACTGCGTACAAATTTCAGGGTCATGATTGCCGCTGCAATCCCGATCGGTATATTGACGAAGAAGATATAGGGCCAACTATAAGTTTCCACCAGATAGCCCCCTAAAGGAGGTCCCAGGGTCGGGCCCACAATTACACCCAGTCCGTAAATAGCCTGCGCCATCCCTCTTTTTTCCATCGGAAAAACTTCCGTAATAATGGTTTGGGAAGTTACGAGCAGGGCGCCACCACCCACGCCTTGTAAAAACCTAAATACAATCAGCTCCCAAAGCGAGGTAGCATTACCACAGAAAAAAGAACATACCGTAAAAAGGATAACGGAAGCCGCAAAATAATTTCTTCTGCCAAATTGCTGGCTCAGCCAACTGGTCATAGGAATAATAATCACATTACCAATGGCGTAAGCCGTAATGACCCAGCCAATCTCACTTAAAGTAGCACCCAGGTTACCTTTCATATCATTGAGCGCCACATTGACGATCGTGGTATCCACAATCTCCAGCAGTGCGCACAGGATAGCTGTGATGACAATGACCACCCTTCGGGCACCGTATTCTACTAAAGAATCCTGTTGATTTAAGGTTGTTGTATTACTCATTATAATTTTTCATCTTTTAAAAGAAAAGGTGAACCGCAATGCAATAAAGGATGTTCAATAATTTTCAGAAAATATCTGCACCTTTAAGCCGGGCTACGCCTATTTCTGCCTTACGTAGAAAGTATGGAGTATGGATAACTGGCCTGTTTAAAAGAAAGCCCGACCGCCTTTCGGCGCGTTCCCTTTCCTTTAATCACTCCCTGCCACCGCCCTGTCTGCTATCGGAGAAATTAAACATTTAATCCGCAATAGCAGATAACCATGACAGCTTCTCCTCTCATCAGAACTTCTATAACCGTACTTTCTTACTACCTAATTCTGCTGCCTTATTTTGCTGCCGTCCCAGCAGTATCTGTACCGGCTGCAGGCGTGGCAGCCGGAGCGCTATTGCCTGCGGAAGTCAACAGAACATCTACGTCTACACTCATGCCTGAACTCAGCATCTGTAAGGTGGCATCATTTACGCCTACCAAATCAATTCTGACCGGGATACGCTGAACCACTTTGATAAAGTTACCAGATGCATTATCGGGAGGCAATAAGGCCATCTTAGCCCCTGTAGCCGGAGAAATGGAAGATACTTTACCTTTTAAATCCAAATCGGGATACGCATCCACATGTATTTCCACATCCTGACCGTTGCGGATTTTAGTCATCTGCGTTTCTTTAAAGTTGGCAACTACCCATCTTTTCAGATTAGGTACTACTTCAAATAAGGACTGACCGGCAGAAACAAACTGACCAGGTTGCAGGTTTACAGTTCCAACCTGACCATCAACAGATGCGGTGATGACCGTATAGGATAAATTCAGTTTAGCGGCATCAATGGCAGCCTGTTCCTGTTTGATTTTGGCTTCAGCACTGGAAACCTGACTGCTGGAAACGCTTTTCTGACTGGCCACAGCCGCTACATTTTTAGCAGCAGCATTTCTTTGCGCCTGCAAAATACCTAACTGTTTTTCAGCCAGTTCTTTTGTAGCTTTTGCCTCTTCGAACTGTTGCTGGGTTATCGTGTGGTCTTTAATCAGATTGCTATAGCGTTCAAAGTCACTATTGGCTCTCCAAAGGTTCACCTTGGCAGACTCGATTTGTGCGTCCACTGTTTCAATAGATGTTCTGGAACTGGCAATATTACTGGCGGTAACGCCAATACCTGCATTGGCTATACTAACGCCGCTTTGGGCGGTCGCAAGACCGGCTTCTGCATTTTCCAGCGCAATCTGGAAATCTCTGTCATCGAGTATCACCAGGGTATCGCCCTTATGAACATATTGATGATCTTTTACTTTAACATCTTTGATATAACCTGATACATGCGGGATAACCGGGCTGATATCGCTGGAAATCTGCGCATCATCGGTTTCTTCATGCTTTTGTGCATGTAAGAAAGCCATGACGCCGTAAATAATACCTGCTACGACCAATATGGAGAAAATGATCGCAAATAAGGCATTTGATTTTTTCTTGGGTTTTGTGGTGTTATTTTCCTGAGACATTTTTCTCGCTTTATTATTGTTATAATTGTTTAATTACTTGTTGGATATTATATTTTAATTATTGAGCCTGATGGATATTGTGTACCTTTTTATTCAGCACACCCACCGTCTCATAAATTTTATTATAGGCCACGGCAGCGTCGGCCTTGGCATTGGCATAATTAATACGCGCCTGTAACTGAGCAACGTCTGCATCGAAAAGATCAGTGGCGGTTGCCAGCGCATTATCGTATTTATTTTTCACGATCCGGTAGTTTTCCTCTGCCTGTTCGATGGCTTTTTGCAGCACATCCAGTCTTTTCAGCTGATGGTTATAATCATTATAGGCCTGGAAGATCTCTGTCTGGATATCATCCTCCAGCTGCTGTCTGCGGATATCCAGAATCTTTTCCTGGGTTTTGGCGGATCTTTCCTTTGATTTGTTCTTATATAAAGCCCCCAAATCATAACTTACGCCTACTCCGACATTCACAATATTATAGGCACTCAGCGCATTAGGAATATCTGCGGCCATATATCCACCCGTAAGTGCTACCGTGGGCAGTTTATTGCCCTGGACAACTTTTGTGTTATAAAGCGCCGCCTGACTGCGCTCCACAGTAGCCAGATAATCAAATCGGTTAGACTTAGCCATACCAACCAGATCAGCGAGCCCTTCTATCTGTGCAGGAGTGCCCACGGCATTGGTATCTATAATAATCTGCGTACTGTCTTCCAATCCCAATAACAGATTGAAATTAAAATTGGTAATTTTACGGTTGTTTTCGGCGTCCAGAACGGCTAATTCCATATCACTTTGTTGCAGTTCTGCTTTCATCAGGTCATTTCTGGCAATAATACCATTGGCTTCCAGATTAGAAAAATCCCTGACTCTTTGTTCAGCCGTCCGCAGGTTTTCGTTAACCAGCTTAAGCTGTGCATCGGCCTTATACAGATTATAATAGGCACTGATGATATTTTGAACGACGCCTTCTTTATCATTTTCTGCATCCAGCTTGGTGGCCTTGGTGATATACTCCGCACTTTTTATGGAGTTATTAATTTTCCCGCCGGCATAAAGAGGTAAAGAAGCGCTCACCATTCCGTAAACGGCCTGGTGTACCTTTGGCATTTCACTGGAAGAACTGCTACCGTCATCAGAGGAACTACCATCATCACTATCACTGTTTCCGCCCAGATCCAGTTTGATGTTCAGATGAGGCTGAGCCAGGTATAAATAGGCGCCGCTGACCTTCAGGTCCGGCAACTTGGCATCCTTGGCCTCTGTTAAACTGGCCTCAGCCTGTTCAATAGCTGCATCGGAGAGCATCAGTTTTTTACTATGCTCCAGTCCCAGCTCAATGGCCTCGTTTAAACTTAGGTTTTTTGTTGGTTGTTGTGCCCATAAAAGAGCAGGAAAGCTTACGGCTGCAAACAAATACCCTGCCTTTTTAAATGTTTGATTCATGTAGAATGTGTTTTACAATACGTTTATTGGGTAATTTCCCTAAAAGCTGTAATCGGAATTAATTAAATGCATTAGCCTTCAGCAATCTGTATTTGCCGGGGCTGCCTGATATCCATTATTTAGTATCCGTTACCTGCTTTTTCTGCAGGTAAACATGGATTAAAGCCTTTAAATGATCAATCACCCTTTTTTTATTTTTTGGATTCTCAAAAGGATCCGTGCCTGCGTCATCCTGCTCAAAAATCAGATTACAAATGGTCCGGGATAAAAAGACATGGTTGATGGTTCCCATAATGGTGGATACAATCAGTCCCAAATCAACCTGTTCATTAAACTCCCCATTTTCAATCCCTTCTTCCAGGATGGTTCTTAGTATCAGGCCATTCTTTTTAAATATATTACCAATGGCCGTATTGAGTTCCGGTCTTTTATTGAGCATTACCTCATTTTGAAGTACCTTATGAAAATGCCTTTTTTCCAGAACTTTATTTACCTGAAGCACGATAACGCGATCCATCTTCTGAATAGCCGTCAGGCTGGTATCCTGCGCCAACTCTTCAAATTCTTTCCTCGCCTTTTCAGATCTTCCCTCCACAATAGCTTCAAATAGTTTTTCCTTACTACCGAAGTAATAATTAATCATAGCGATATTCACACCGGCCGCACTGGCCAGATCTCGCATGGAAGTTCCTTCAAAACCATTTTTGGAAAATAACTCAATGGCTACATTAATAATATGAGATTTTTTGTCTGACATCTCTAAAATCCTTTCTTTTGCTTTTGAAATGCAAAATTAAACAATTGTTTAAGTCAATCAAACATTTGTTTAATCTTTTTTTCAAAAAAATAACTCAAAATAGTCGAAAAAAGCATCTATTATATTGATAATAAATTGTTTATATAATTTTTTAAAAAACCTGTCTTTTCGGTGAAAATTCAGATTTAAGCGGTAAATAAGTCGATTTTTGCGATTTATACCCCGCTTTGGATAAATCAGCCCTCCTGATATTCTTCCTTAAAAGCCTTTGCCAGCTGTCCCTCTATGCAAATTATAAGCGGCGCTTTCCGGTGGAAAGCTGTCAAGCGCTAAAAAAATCAGCTGAATATCTTTATATGCCCCCTGCAGCAATAACCATTAGGTGCTTTGCCACAGGTACAGTATTTTTAGGCCCTGACTTGACTGTAAAACCAGTCAGGTGTATCAATCATTAAATGGTAACGGTATTTACCCATAAGTTCCCGCTTAGACAATTGAAAAGTAAACGGTATGACAAATTCCAGCACAGAAAATAAAAATCAGCAGCCTGAAAAACTGGCTGAAAATCCAGAAAGCCCCCTTTCGGTTCCAACGCATACCCATCCGGTGAATATGCAACACCGGATTAGTCAGCAGACAGGACTGGAAGCAGCTTTTATGGGACTGGTCACCATTATGGATGAACTCAGAGAAGGCTGTCCATGGGACAGAGAGCAAACAATAGATACCCTCAGGTCCATGACGCTGGAAGAAACCTATGAACTGACCGGGGCCATAGATGAAAAAAACTGGACAGATTTAAAGGGAGAGTTGGGCGATATTATGCTGCATCTGCTCTTTTATGCCAGAATCGGCAAAGAAGAAGGTAAATTTAATTTGAAAGATGTACTGGATGGCATCAGCGACAAAATGATCCGGCGCCATCCTCATATTTATGGAGACATTCAAGTCCGGGATGCCGAAGAGGTAAAGCGAAACTGGCAACAAATTAAACAGCAAAAAGAAAAGACCTCGATATTAAGCGGCGTACCAAAGGGCCTGCCCTCCATGGTTAAGGCTGCCAGGATACAGGAAAAAGCCAGACAGGCAGGCTTTGACTGGCCTGAAGGGGATACGATTAGCGTTTATAATAAGGTATTGGAAGAATTAAATGAGCTTTCAGAAGCGGCCGCTTCTGATGACCAGGCTCATATCGAGGAAGAATTGGGAGATGTTTTTTTCTCCTTAATTAATTACGCACGCTTTTTGAAGGTAGATGCCGATAAAGCACTGGAAAGCTGCAATCAGAAATTTATCCTTCGCTTTAACCGGATGGAAGCGCTGGCTGCAGCCTCTGGCAAATCCATTACGGATAAGGATCAGAGTTTTGAAGCATTGGATCAGTTATGGGAGCTGGCTAAAAAGCAGTTAAAGCAGGAGTCCATCAAAGGCAAAGGAAAAACAGATGTGCACTAAAATGTAAAAAATATAAAAACAGAATAATATAAACAGGCGGACCAAGCCTTCCTTAGGCAGCACCAAAATCAAATGATCACCACACTCAGAAAAGCCATATTTAAGCAGGGCTATTCTCTTATTATAGCCGCATGGATGTTTACACTCTCCTTTGTGATAAGCAACTACTGGGCCTTTAATGCTTCCCCTGAAAAGGTCAAGCAGAGTTTTGAGTCTTACCTGGCCAGCCAGGAACAGGATTTTGAAAGGATTACCACCACTACCGCCGCATTAAATCTCTTATTGGATGAAAAAGCAGATAAATCCTCGCTGAATCTGCTGGATAAGGATTATGGTGTTTTTGTGTATGCCTTACGTGACAGCCTGCCTCCCCGGCAAACCTACTGGAATACCTTTAATATGAATGTCAGCCAGCAGGATTTACATTTGCCGGATGGCTACTACCCTATCCGGGCCAATAATGGCCTGTTTGAAATGCTGAAAAAAACAATCCCAACCAGGGAAGGAAGTTATCTGGTGGTGGGGATGATCCCGATCAGATGGACTTATTTTATTGAGAGTAAATATTTCAGGAACAGTTTCGCCCATGCACCCGATCTGGATGGGATGTATTATATAGACAGAACCGGAGCCGGAGAGTCCATCCATAACTCCAAAGGTCAGCAGCTGTTTAAGCTCAGCAAGTACGCCCAGAATCCGGATCAGCATCCCAGCATGGCTTCGCTAATTTTCAAGTTGCTGGGCATTTTATTTGTCCTGATTTTTATCAACGGGATTATTAATGAAATCACGCTCATCAAGGGTTTTTATAAAGGAGCGTTCTGGCTGTTGGTAACAGTTGTGCTGCTAAGGTTTATGACCTACTGGCTGCCTATTCCTTTTAATTACAGGAGTTATGAGCTTTTCAGTCCGATCATCTATGCTTCCAACATGTTGCATTCCTCCTTGGGGGATCTGTTAATCAATACATTACTGTTTTTTTGGATTACATTTTTTATAAAATACCGGCATACAAAGGTCGGGCAGGGACATCAGCAGCTGGTGAAAAAATACAGCAAGGTAATCGCAATCACAGCCTTATTCCTGTTTGCCCTATGTACCATGAATATGGTGAGCATTGTAACCAGCCTGGTCAGAGATTCCAAAATTCCGATCAATGTAGCCGACTTTTTTAATCTGAACATCTATACTGCCGTCACTTTTGTGATTCTGACTTTTATCACTCTCAGTTTTTTTAACCTCTCCTATTTTTTAAATCTGCCGGCGTTAAATGCAGGATTTAATCTATATGAACGGATGGCTATTGTCGTGGTCAGCGGTCTGATCCTGATTACCGTAGATGGTGCGGGCCTGGTAACCATCAAAATTCTGGCTTTAATCTGGATGGTGCTATACTTGTTTATCCTGCAAGTGCGGTGGGAGGACCTGCCCGGACCTCTAGTGGCATCCAGATATTTTCTGTTCTGGGTCATGTTTTTTGCCATGACCTTTACGGCCATATTACAACTTTCCAATAACAGAAGACTGGAAGAGAAAAAAAGGTATGCAGAGGCGCTGGCCTTGCAGGCCGACAATGCAGGAGAAAACCTGGTTAAAATGGCCATTAGCAATTTCACCAACTTCTTCTGGAATGATAATTTCAACAGGCTTTACGATGATGGCGACAACCGCTTTGTTAAAGACAGTCTGATCATGGCTAATTTTTCGGGGTTTCTAAACAAGTTCAATACCCGGATATATACCTTTGATGCCAACAGAGAGCCATTATACAATGCGGACTCCTCTTCCTTCAGTCTGCTCAATGCCCTGGTCAGCAATTCCAAGCCGACCAATGTAACGGATCTGTATATCCATGGTTCGGAGTCCGATAATTTTAATTATATCTACCGTAAGGAGATATCCAGTGTATATAACCAAGCCATTATGGGTTATATGTTTGTGGTGCTTTCTCCCCGCAAATATGTCAATAATAATCTTTCTCTGGAGCTGTTGAATAACCCGGTTATCGTGACGGGGCAGATACCTCAGAATTATTCGTACGCCGTTTATAAAAACCGGCAGATCTTCTCAAACAGCAAGGATTTTGAATTCTCGGACTCTCTAAGTGCCTATCAGGTTCCCCGAAGAGAGTTCAAACAAATCAATAGCTTTAAGGTAAAAGAGCTCTGGTATAATGCGGGCAATCATACAACGGTGGTCATCACGGAAAAGAACAGTGACTTACTGAATACCATTACCTTGTTTGCCTATCTGTTTTCCTCCTTTGTCGTCGTTATCGTATTGCTTAAAATATCAGGGTTCATTATCCAGAGCCGTTTTAAGTGGAAACTGATTAAAAACGGACTGAATTTTAATATACGATTCCAGGTGCATGCGACACTGATTTTTATCAGCATGTTCTCTTTTATTGTCATTGGTATATCTACGATCTCCTTTTTTATCAGTCGCTTTAATAAAAGCAACAAAGATAAACTGATGCAGTCGACCCAGATTCTGGCCGGAGAAATTGAAGAAAGCCTCGGTCAGGAACTTCCGCTCACCATGCAGACGCCCAATGAACTGGACGCTTTTTATAATAGTACCCTGGCAGCCCAAAGGGTGATTGAACTGGCAAACCTCAATAAACAGGACGTGAACCTCTATGACCGGAACGGTAATCTGGAGGCATCCTCTCAGCCTTATATCTTTAATGAGAATATCGTCTCCAATAAAATGCACCCGAAAGCATTTGACGCGCTCCATCAGCGGCACCGCATTAAATTTTTCCAGCAGGAAACCATCGGTAAACTTAAATATTTAAGCATCTACGTACCGCTTTACGGAAAGAATAAACAGGTATTTGGTTATTTAAACACCCCTGCCTTAAATTCTCAGTATGAGCTGGATCAGGAAATTTCCAGCTTTCTGGTCACCATTATCAATTTAAATGCCCTGATATTCTTACTGGCCGGAGCTGTCGCCAGCTTATTGACTTTTAGAATTACACAATCCTTTTCTGTAATAAAAGAAGACATGCGAAAAATCAACCTCGGTATTGAAAACGAGGAGATTCAATGGGACCGTAATGATGAGATCGGCGATCTTGTTCAGGAATATAACATCATGGTGCGCAAACTCGGCGAGAGCGCCAGAGCGCTGGCCAGAAGCGAAAGAGAAGGGGCCTGGAAAGAAATGGCCAGACAGGTGGCTCATGAAATCAAAAACCCGCTTACTCCTATGAAGCTGAGCCTGCAGTTTTTGCAACGCTCCGCCCAAAACCCCAGTACGGATATTCATTCCTTATCCAAAAGGGTATCAGATATGCTGATTGAACAAATTGACCAGCTGGCAAAAATTGCCAGCGACTTTTCTCAATTCGCCAATATCCATCATACCAAGCCCGAAACCTTTACCATAGAAGAGATTATACGCCCCTTACTGTTACTATATAATACAGAGGATGGCATTGAAGTCAATTACAGGGCGTCTCAGGAAAAAAATACCGTAATGGCCGATAAAGTTCAGCTTAGAAGAGTCTTTACCAATTTAATTAAAAATGCGCTGGAGGCTTCTGAACAAATGGATCAATTTTCTGTAACGATCCAAGAACAAAGAATTGAGAAAAACGTCATGGTTACTGTGGCAGACAAAGGTATGGGAATCACTCAACAAGAAGCGGCCAAAATATTCGTTCCTAATTTTACGACCAAGACCTCCGGAACGGGCCTTGGTCTTGCCATCTGCAAGGGTATCGTAGAAAATGCAGGCGGACAGATCTGGTTCGAAAGTGAGGTTGGAAAAGGTACGACATTTTATGTCAGTCTGCCGCTGTATAACGCCTCAGCCACAGACTAACATTCAGCAATGAGTATTAAAAATCATAGGCAGATAAATATAACTGCCCGCTTATGGAGTTTAAGGATAACGAATCCTGACTATTACTGTCAGCCGGCATCCCTGATTGTGGAGGCTTAAAAAGGCAGACGCTTCCGCTAAGAGGTATATTCAAAATAATAATCCTGCAGAATATCTACTGAGTCTTCATTGGCTCTCGCTTCAACTTCCCATTTATTATTATGATACCCATTTCTGAAGCTTTCAGACAGATACATAAAAATAAACTTTACATTGCCATAAGTGGCAAACTGCCGGACATGCGCCAATTCATGAGCGACCCATCTTTGATTATTTAAAAATACGCGGGGAGTACTGTGAGAGAGATGAATGGTCCTAAATAAAGTAAAAGCTACATCCTTTTCTTTAATGCACCAACAGGCCATTTTAGCTATCCAGCTGTTTTGGCGAATGCGTATACGTGTTTTATGAGGTGCAGGTGTCTTACCCAATTCCTTTAATGTAGCATCCTTTAGTGTGTAAGGTACGAGTTCCATGAACAAAATTAGATTCTGCCCTCATTTTAGTAGAAAAGAAAACCGAACTGACAGCCATGACAGCCCTTTGATGGAATGGCCACCATAGGAACGCCCTATTAGCGCTGCAGCCCGCTTAATTGAGTTTGGATGGCGTAATCAGGTCAAAAGCCGGAATAGGCACGGTAAACTGCATTTTAGTATCCTGATTTTCCATCAGATAATCACCATGCATACGCCCCATTTCTGAATTCAGGTTACAGCCGCTGATATATTGATAAGCAGCTCCGGGTTCTATATAAGGCTGGGCGCCCACCACCCCATCTCCTTTGACTTCCTGGGTTGTTCCATTAGAGTCAAAAATATGCCAGTGCCGGCTAAGTAGCCGCACCACAAAATGATTGTGGTTTTCAATAGTGATCCGGTAGGCAAATAAATACTCATTTACCATCGGGCTGCTTTGATCCGGCTGGAAAAAAGTCTCCACATTAATTTTGATACCTTGAGATATTTGATAGGTCATCTTTTAGGGTATTTAATACGCAATTTTGATACCTTAAAGATAACGTTTAGATTGAACTTAGTGTTACAACATCACTAAAAATTCGGTGAGTGGCTGGTAAAATTCCTTTAACAGCCACCACAGAACTTTTAAGTAACTGAAAATCAATTATAATTACCCGGCATTGACAGGTGTAATTTCTTCAAAGAAACCGGTCTTTTTGTTTTTGCGCACATTGTCCCAGTTATAATAGCGGCCATTCATAGCCACGTAAACCCCGTGAGGCAGGGTCTGCAGAAAAGCCAGCGCGGCTCCTAAATTAAAAAACCCGTCTGAGCTCCCGAATTTATAGGGAATCATCGCGCCTGTAATTACGATAGTTTTAGGCAAATTAGCGGCCGCCAGATAAGCAGCCGTCTGACTCATTGTATCGGTACCGTGAGTTAGTAAGATTCTGTCCTCTGGGACAGATCTGCAGGTATGCAGGATGAGCTCTCTGTCCGTATCTGTCATTTCCAGAGAATCCACCATCATCAGTGTTCTGATTTCTACAGAGACCGTGCAGCGACCTAGCTGCAGCATCTCAGGCACATGGGTCTGCTCAAAATCCAGCTTCCCATGGATCATGTCATATTCCTTGTCAAACGTTCCTCCTGTGACCAAAATTCGGATTGTCATTTTCAATGGATTATAGGGGTTAATTAAAATTTTTACACTAAAAATATTTTCAATAATTCACCGGAATCTCTCACCGGATACTCCTTAACAGTTTGGAGGATTCCCAGATTACGATGCCTGCAGCCACAGAAATATTCAAAGAATGTTTTGTGCCATATTGGGGAATTTCCAGGCAACCGTCGCTTAGGTCAATGATCTGCTGTTCCACCCCCTGGACTTCATTGCCCAAAATCAGCACCAGTCCTTTGGCGATTCCATCAGCACTCAATGTCTTCAGCACTTCCATCTTTTCTGTAGAAATACTGTGGACGGCCTGTTCCACTGCATAAACCGCATAACCTTTTTGGCGGGCCTGTGCCACGGCCGCTGCCGTTTCCTTAAAATAGCTCCAGGCGACCGTCTCTGTCGCCCCGAGGGCTGTTTTGTGGATATCCCGGTGCGGAGGCTGCGGCGTATAACCGCAAAGCATGATCTGTTCACACAAAAATGCATCAGCCGTCCTAAACACGCTGCCAACATTATGCATGCTGCGAATATTATCCAAAATGATGATCAGCGGCATTTTTTCGGCCGCTTTAAATTCTTCGGGGCTTAATCTGCCCAGATCATCCATGCTTAATTTTTGCATGGCGCAAAGTACGCACAAAAATACCAAAAAACCACCCCGGCCAGTTCTCTGATTAGATAAGCGATTTTAAAATTATTTTCCGACATTTGCTAAGCACAATGAACTAAGAAACAAAATTGGGCAGAACAGACATCCATAGTATTTAAAATCAGCACCTGGCTGAAACCTCCTTTATGTGTGTTTTGATAGTGGTGTCATGATGGATCCGTGGCTCCCCTTTGCTGAAGGCCGGTTTCAGGAACAGGTAAACTGACAGTGATAATAAAAATCAAATTTGGACTTAAATAATAAAAATAAAACCATGAATAAAGTTACGCTTTCTGCTGCTGCAGTAGCGGTGGTTTCCAGCTTTGCCGCCTGCAGCGGCCCAGGCACGGGAAATGGCAAAACCCAGCAGCATTTTATTGAAACCCAGTATATAGACAGCACCGTCAAACCGGGCGATAATTTCTTCCAGTTTGTCAACGGCAAATGGCTGGATACGGTTAAAATACCGGAAGACAAAGTAGCTGTCGGCGGATTCAATAAACTATATGACGATAATCAGGAGGAACTCCGCGCTATTTTGGAAGATTCCCTGGGAGACAAAAAGGCTGGCAGTATTGAACAAAAGGTCGGTGATTATTACCGTTCCGGAATGGACACAATTACCAGAGATAAAAGAGGTTACGATCCGATAAAGCCGATGCTGGCCTCCATTGAAGCCATTAAGGATCTGCCCAGCCTGATGATTTATGTGGCCGATGCGGCCAAAAGAGGCGATCAGTCCATTATCTCCTTTAATGTCGGACCAGACCAGAAAAACAGTTCCATGAACATAGCCTCCTTCCATCAGACCGGCCTTGGGCTGCCGGACAGAGACTATTATTTTAAAACCGATAGCTCTACCTTAAATATTCAAAAGGCTTACAGGGTTTATTTAGCCAGCCTTTTTACATTGACCGGAACAGATTCTGCTACCGCTCAAAAAGATGCGGCGACTGTATATCAAATAGAAAAACAAATCGCCGGCTCTCATAAAACCAGGGTAGAATTAAGAGATGTCACTGCCAATTATAATAAAATACCGGTAGCCACTCTGGTCAGCACCGAGCCTAATATCGGCTGGAGCGATTTGTTGAAAAACCTGGGTGCCAATGGCGTTGATTCCCTGGATGTAGAACAGCCGGGCTATTATCAGGCCCTTAATAAACTGCTGGTTGCTGTACCTATTGATCAATGGAAAATCTACCTGAAGGCCAATACGATAGGATCCTATGCCGGCGTTCTGAGCACTCCTTTTTCTGATGCGGCATTTGCTTATTCAAAAGTGCTTACCGGAAGGGACAAACAGGAAGATCTCTGGAAAAGAATGGTATCAGCCGTCGACCATAACCTGGGAGAACTGCTAGGACAGTTATATGTTAAGAAGTATTTCCCGCCAGAGGCTAAAAAAAGAATGGATCAGCTGGTAACGAATCTGGAAACAGCCTTCTCAAACAGAATTCAGCATCTGGACTGGATGAGTGATACGACAAAAGCGACAGCCCAGATAAAACTCAAGGCTATTGTTCGTAAAATCGGCTATCCTAACACCTGGAGAGATTATAGTAAAGTAAATGTGGACAAAGCCAAATATTTTGAGAACACAATTTCTGCCAGGGAGAATAACTACAATTTCCAGTTGTCTCAGTTAGGCAAGCCAGTGGATAAAAATATCTGGTACATGACCCCTCCTACCGTCAATGCCTATTATGACCCAACCACCAATCAGATTGTATTCCCTGCCGGTATTCTGCAGTATCCATTCTTTGATAAGGATGCAGATGACGCCGTTAATTATGGAGCGATTGGTATGGTTATCGGTCATGAAATGACCCATGGCTTTGATGACCAGGGTTCTCAATACGATAAAGTCGGCAATATCAATAACTGGTGGTCCAGTGAAGACAAAGCTAAATTTGATGAAAAAGTTCAGAAAATACAGAAGCTGTATGACGGATTTACGGTTTTAGATTCACTGCATGTCAACGGTAAATTAACAACCGGAGAAAATATGGCGGATTTTGGTGGTGTGGCCATCGCTTGGGATGCCTTTAAATTAACCAAGCAGGGACAAGATACCACAAAGATTGACGGATATACACCTGATCAGCGCTTCTTTATGTCCCTGGCCCAGATCTGGAGAAGTAAATATAAAGACGCAACGATTCGTCAGCGCATCAATCTGGATCCTCACTCTCCTGCCATGTGGCGTGTACTCGGACCACTGATGAACTTTGATCCTTTTTACAAGGCTTTCAATGTTCAGCCGGGTGATAAAATGTACATCAAACCGGAAGACAGGCTGAAAATCTGGTAATCCATTTTAGGCGCGGCCTCTTTAAAGAGCGTCTGGACAAATTGCCTTAAAAATGAACACCCTGCCACTGAACGACAGTTCAGATAGGCAGGGTGTTTATTTTTTATAATAGATTATTTTTACCACACAGACCGCCGACGATCCCATTATATCATCCGCGGCTTATTTATCATTTATCGTTTCTGTATCCAGTGCAAGACTGTCCAGATGTACATTAAAGCTATAGTTAAATGTAATATTCCAGACGTTCGGATCTTCTTTTATGCAACGATCAAATAAATCACCTGAAAAAACAACAGCCACCTGATCCGGATGCGCATCCGTATTCAACTGCAGCCCTTCCTTTTTCAGCAGCTCATCCACCATTTCTGTATTACAGATAACTCCGGTATAGTAAGGGATTTGATCGTCTAAATGATTTACGTAAAGGTTCCACTGGGTTTTATCATTCTCTTTAAAGCCATAAAGTTGGGCAGTTTTACCAGAGACACTTGTAATAACCGTGCTGCCACAGCCACAGTCCTTTTCTGTTTCCTTATGGCAACTACTAAAGATGAAAAGCCAAATAAAACTACCGATAACAAGGCTGCAAAAATTCTTCATAAGCATTACGTATTTAAAAACCATTAAAACTGCAGATTCTCTGATTCAAATCATTAACTCCTCCCTGCCACATTTTTTTATCCTTTCAATATTGGTACAATGAAACATATCTTATGCATAGAACGTCCATGAATACTGAAACGTAACACCTGTTGACAGAAAAAATATAAAAAGGGGCCA
>Ga0164242_10001343_pt1 | contig 29111 bp, 27 predicted proteins | sample OricomgcompostMG_FD_108783 | JGI IMG/M metagenome (GOLD analysis project Ga0164242, IMG submission 108783) | Miracle-Growth compost microbial communities from Emeryville, California, USA - Original compost - Miracle growth compost (MG) ...
AAAAAAAAAAAAAAAAACCCCCCCCCCCCAAAAAAAAAAAAAATAATAAAAATAAAAATAAAAAGGATGTTCATAAAAAAATTGTTCCGCTCACCATCTCACCCCCCCATCGTAGCGCAACTGGGATTCGGAGTCCCCCACTCCGCCAGATCAACAGCGCCGCAACCAAATCCGTACCTTCTTAGCACTCGATCACACGCCGAAGGAATGGACTCCCGCTGACGATACCATCTCGCGCGTGCCCACCGGCACGGAGATTGCCGATATCCTACAGCCGTGGCGGCCACTGGCGTTACGACGCGTCGCCGCGCATATCGCGCATGGTTATGAGCCCGAACTCATCATCCTGCGGACGCACTACGGTGCCGACGACGATAGTGCTGAGAAGATGGGGGAGTGGCTCGAGATTGACCAGGAGGAGGATGAGTTCTTTGACGAGGAGACCCTATGGTGGCGCATCTTGGATGATCCAGTCTTGTTCAACGTTGGCGAGGAGTGGGAACGAGTCTTGGACTTGTTGCCCGAGCTGGCAGGCCGGAGGGGTTCTCAGCGGTGTAAGGAAGGGATCCGAGCCGCCGAACTGGCCGAGGCCCGAGAGGCCAAGGACACCGAGGAGGTGGTTCAAAACTTGGCCTTCACAGGCCCCGCGCCGCTGTTGATCGCCGACAAGGAGGCGTTTCGGGAGGGGAAGTTGCGCGTCCTGTTTCTTGACAGTCATGGTAACATTGTCCGGCATTCGAGGATCGAGCCGGAGAAAATGGCCGAGCTGAAACAAAGCGCCATGATATACCGGCTGGAGAGTTCCCAGTGGTGGGAGTACGGTGAGGTGGGCGAGAAATACAAGCCCGAAGGGGAGATTGGGCGGGTATTATACACGACTAGCCACGATGGTTAAGCCCATAAAGCAATACTACCTTGCTCTAGCTAGCCACTACATCGTTCGCTCACACTATCTTCAAATAAATGGCAATATATCGTACCTCATGTTACAGGTTTCCTAGATATGATGAGAAGTGGGAAATAACGAAATAATTATATGTATCTATTATAACACAGGAGAATTGAAGTGAACCAAAGGAGACGAACTAAAAAGACCAGTTCCCACGAAACGAAGTGATGTTAAAATTGTGCGGCGATTCTCGCCGGCAAAACAAGACCAACAATCTTGATATAGGCACAACTACGTAGGCGTCGGCGTCGCGCTTGGCTGCGGCGTCGGTACGAGCCTCGCGTCAAAGCCAACGCACACGTATACGTCCAGCTGTAAGTTCCGGCAATCGGGCCCAACATCGGGATTCCACTTGTAGAAATCGCTGAGCGCGACTTCATTGGCAGAGGCAACATCGGGACATGAGTCGCCGCTCTTGACCTTGTAGAACGCGTTGCAGCCCTTGGTCATGCCAACCTGCGTCGGTATCGGCGTGCGGACTGGATCCGGGTTCGGCTCGAGACTGTACCAGCTCCGGTCGGGCGTGCATATGGCTGGCGCGCGACTCAGCGAGGTCGGCGACGGCCGGTCGGGCTCGTAGGTGCAGTACGTCGACATGAGTCTCTGGCACACCTCTGACATCTCCTCGTCGTCGAAGCCGTTTTCCCAGTCCTCTTCCGTGATCCAGCAGTCGCGCGTATACTCGGCCTCGATGCTGGCGAGGGTGGCATTCGGGGTGACGGTCTCGGCTGGCGGGGTGTAGTTTGGGTCCCATGGCTCCGTCATGGTGACAGGTCCGCGGTCTGGCTTGGTCTCCACGCTACCGGTTTCCCAGCTGGTAAAGTAGGGAGAAGATCTGCGCAAGGGTGGTGAGTAAGTTTTCTAGTGGCTATGCTCACCAATATTATGGACAGCGGCAAGAACTGAAACTCACATCTGCCACGTTTCTGTAGTTGTCGTGGGTGGTTCTGTCACTGTGGGGAAATCGTATTCGCCAGGTGCTCTATGGCGGTTGACGCTCAGCACATTGCTACAAATATAAGAATCCTAAGGCTACCTACTCTATGCAGATGCTTCGACCAACCAAGGTGTCGAGGTTGGGAGTCAGGGCGGTGTCGCACATGTTCTTCAGGGTTCTGCGTTACTGGTCAGTCGGCCGTCTTGGCGCCCCAACGTGGTTTGGAATTTTTGAGCTGAGGGACAGCAGTTCGACGTACGGATTCCAGGACAGCAGCTGAATGATGCTAAACCCCTTGCCTTCGAGGATGTCCTCGCAGGTCTGGCCCTCCTCGATTATTGCGACCTTGCACGTATTTTGGATGCAAAGTTCCGTTCCCGCACTTAATCCGTTACAAGAGTAGTCTAGGTTATTCACCTTTATCATGTCGTCGGTCGCCACGGAGTTTGCCTTCGAGATTGACTCGCATGTATCGTCTTCTTTGACGGTGTACACAGTGCCACTGCAGGTAGGTCTTGGGCGCGAGGATGTGGTGGTGGGCAGAGTCGAGGTCGGGTCCGGCGTATACGTGTACGTATAGCTACTAGCCGGGACGGAACACGACGACAGAGTGTCCTTGAAAGCGTCTTCTGAATATCGCAGCCGACCATAGTCGGAGCTGACCATGACGGCACCGTACTTTAGGGCACAGTCTGAGCAAGCCGTGCGGTTACCGCCGTACAGGTCTGCCAGACAATACTCGGAGCTGGAGGCACGCATACCAAGTCAGCTTTCTAGTACCAAGGGGGAAGTAAGTATCTAGGGACAGAAGACGAACTCATCCTTAATGCACACAAGGTTCTGCGCCCAGATGAGCGAGTCTACGATAGCCTTGCCCGAGTCTGTGCGGTTGCTATTCCGCCAGAACGCGTACTGGTTAGCTCCGCAACCCTCGGTGACCTTCTGCTGGAACGAGGCTAGAGACGAGCGACAACTGTCGCTGCAATACTCAACGGCGGCGTCCCCGACGACAACTCGCCCGTTCGCCGCCTTATCCGCCGTGACCAGGAACTCGCAGGTGATATTCAGCGTCACCGCCGCGCGGCATTTTGCCGGCACCGTTGTCGGAAGGTCGGCGGGTGAGTTCCAGAGCTTGACGGCAGACACGGAAACCGCCATCAGTACGACGGCCAGCATGGAGCGTGTCGCGGTCATGACTGTGGTAGATTTGCTTGATCAATGCCAGACTATTGTTGGTTGAACCCTAATCCAAGGCCGGTGCTTGGGATGGGCGGTAGGGTAGGTAGGCTGGGTCAAATGAGAGGACGTTGAAGGGGCGCCAGCAAGGGGATGCCGCAACGTTTGATGGCTCCCGACGAGGCGAAGTCGCGTTTCGCGTGTAGGCGCAAGCTGGATGTACCGTTAGGCAGGACTCTGCATGGTCGGAGGCACTCCTACTTACATGCAGGTACACATGCATATTGTCTGCGGCGGCGAGAAAGTAGGAGTGCATCATGCGCAGGGGGGGGGGGGGTAGTATCTACGGGATGACGATCTTGGAAGGCCACTTGAGTTGCATGTCACTGACTCCGTACAAGCGAGAATCGGCCACCGCCGCACTGGTGATTGTCCAAATTGCTATAATTATTGGCTTGGCGATATTGTCTTGCCTGCAGCGTCAGCTTGAGGAGATTACACTTACTACTAGTGTCGGCACCCGCATACAAACTTGTATGTCCCAGAAATCTACTGTCAGCAACCCGGGCATCACTAGCAAACGAACCTATTCTATGGCCCACATGCGGTAACAGAATGGGAGCCGCCGGCTTGATCCTCCACGCCAAGACGCCGGATGGCAACCCCCGCTATGGACATATCGTCCAATCCAGAATACACGTACCGGGGCGACAGGCATCGAGATGGTTCCAAGCTGTGCCTATGTAAATGGACTAATAAATGACGTGAGATGAATGATACACCTTGCTTGGCGTAAGCTATGTAACTACAATTGCGGCGCGTGAGGCGATGGTAATGCCAAGGTTGTAGATATTGAGACAGTCGGAAAGGCAAGTTCTTTTCCTGTTTCGTCGGTTGACCGAGAGATATTCTGTCTGTCTAGCCAGCCAGAAGAGAATTGAGACTTAGCCTCGGGACTATTTAAGTCTCTTCCTCCAGCAAATATAGACTAAATTTGAAACAGGAATGCCGCGCCATGCCCTACGACGTAATCTACTTCCTTATTATGCTGTAACTTCTTTGTGGTGTAGGTCACTTGACAGCAACTTCCGCTTCAAGGTAACCTTGCTGTACGCCAGCGTCCAGTTCTCTACATGTATGCCATTTAAGACACTGTAAGCCTCACTGGCGTTGCCTAATGGATGATAATTTTGACGGTCAGGTATCCTGGTAAGTTCAAGAGCATTCACTGGGCGAATCGATCCTGTTTGGTGGTTGAGCATGATTGGCAATACGCCTAATTTCCTAAGAAGCTTCTTTGCGGCACATGTATGGGACTGTGACACGAAACTCTAGTTCTTGCTCTACCCCATAGAGTTGTGGCCTGTCTCGTACCCACTGGAATAAACACGAACCACAGGCGCTCCTGACACCAAAACTATTCAGCTCAACCAACTGGCAAGCGCTGTCTTCTTCATCAAAGAAGACATCGAAAGTATACCCCTGGCTCAACATCAACCTGTCCAGTTCATCGTCCGGCCGCAATTCCTCCAATATCTGCCGGTGTAGTGACTCGGTACGACGCAAAATCCTCCGCGCTGTACCCTCAAACTCATCGGGATGCTGTAGACTAGCCATCCGCCACGGTGTGTGCCACTTGTATTGACTGACTCCCGTAATGATCTGCCCACCCGGCGAGCAGAATACCCGATATTCCCTATCGGAATGCATCCGCGGATTGAACTGGACAAAGAACAAACTCCACTCGCGACGCTCCGGACTGGAGGGCGTCGGATAGCGCATTCCGTGCTCGGTAGGACGTCACAAGACGAAGGATGATCTCATCAACTGTATGGAGGGATCGTCTGCCCCGCACCTTTTGTGCACCGTCCTTGGGTGAGCATGCTTCGAAGCGCATAAACAGGCCATCGGGCGGGAATGACAACCCCGCCAAGGCGGGTGTGATTTCGTCCTCAATATCTTCGGTGTACATCATGTTGATGGCTCCTCTCTGGATCGAGCCGTTTGTGGCCTCGAGGAGGAGTGTCGCCTGGGAGCGCGACAAAGCGATAGTTTGGGCTGCTGTGGAGGGCAGGTTGCGGGTGCGCAGGATCAGGGGGAGCCATCTCTTGAAGTGGCATGGTGTCTCCGAAGGGCGAGCTAGATCGGGGGCCTCGTCCTCGGTCTGGAAGGAACTATTGAAGTTGGCTGGATGAGGTGGCTGGAGATTGTTCCACTCCACCTCTTGGTAGTCGATGATTGTGAGCTTCATGTGAGGGGAGCTAGACGCGGAGACCTAAACAAGAATCCCAAGACCTTAGCAGGTTCTGCTGTGTGAACAGAAAGGGGAGAGGCAGGGGACGGGGGACGTACGTAGTGTTAGAGATACTCCCAAATTTGCGTAGCGGCTAGGTCTGAAGATGGTTATTATCCCGAGAAAAAAGATGGTAGTTTAGCGTTTGAATCCAAGTTGTAATACGCGACGAAGGTTGCCACGTGACCCCTTAATGCGTCACGGTGCAGCAGTCAAAGTTTCCAAATTGTGAGAAGGTGCTTCGGTAAGGCTTCGATTCGCATAGGCTCTCAAGCGTTACGCGTAGGGGCGTTATCTGCTGCACAATATACCACACAACAACTGCGCTGTCGACCCTTGCTATTACATGAAGTCCCACAGGCTTTGGTGGAATTCTAACCAGGGGTGACGCCTGTGTAGCAGCCTAGATTTTGCGACTTACGTTGCCGCTACGAGTTCAAAGTCTCGCAACCTCAATTTGGACACCGAAATTCGATAATGCCTTCTCTCTTCCTTATTTCTATCCAAGTTCTCTTCAACGTGCACTCGCGCACTTACCTATCTAACTAACCGATCATAATCATTCTAGGTCTTCTTTTTCACAACCAGCAAAGTCCCATTCACCGTTCCCTTTATTGTTTCCTTTCCTTTCTCGACACCTACTTCATGCAACAACACCTCGATCTCCCTACGGAGTATTCTCAGAACGTCCTGATCAGTCCCGGCGAGCTCCGGATGAGCCTGGCGCCACCGCGTCTGGGGGCTCGCAGTGGCCATGATCTTCTCAAACATGTCCAAGTCTACTTCCGTCTCGCCCCTGAAAAACTGTTCTCCGCCTCCCCAGTCCTTCCGGAACAGGGAGCCCTTGTCAAATTCCGGAACAGGCAGTTCTAAAGTCCAAGGAAGCGGCAGATCGACGTAACGGTTTCGGGAAAGGCGGTTCCCAGGCTCGTAGTACGGCATCAAGTGACGCTCTAGGTATATGTCTATCGCGGTTTGGATGGCCGCTGCATTGGGCATGGACGGGTGAGCGCGGATGTCGCCAGAGGTCCATAATGCAACAGTCCCACCCGGCTTTAGGACATGGGCTGCGCTCTGCCAGAAGCGAGACATGTCGAACCAGTGAGCGGCATTGGCAGCAGTGATAAGGTCAACACTACCATCCTGAATAGGGGGTGAAAGATCCCTGCCTATTTGTTCAGCCGAGGAGAGCTGGAAGCTAACGGGTTCGGAGGTAGCTGTCGCCCCGCCCATGGAGCGAGCAGTAGCAAGCATCCCCTCCGAAAGGTCTAAGCCGATAACATGGGCGAAGTTCGGAGCCAGCGCACGGGCAGCTAGTCCGGGACCACATCCAACGTCGACTAGTGTGTTAAGTTGGCCACCGGTTGAGGTGTGGCGGTCCAACACGGTTTGATATAGGCTGGGGTGGTAGTCGCGGCGAGCTTTGGCGTAGGCATTGCCTTGTTCTCTGCTATAAGAGCTAAACGTCTTCTCCTTTGAGAACGGAGCTGGATCTGGAGTGGATTGTGACATAGCGAAGCAATGACCGTGCCGTGCCTGGGTAGCGGGTTGAGTCACGGTCTGATTGAGGTCGTTTCGGGCTTCGACTGCAAAAGAGAACGATGCCTTTCAAATAGCAACAAATCTCTCAAGTCTTCGAGTGAACAAAGCTAAAAGAGCGTAGAGGGAGCCTTGACTTTATATGCTGAAATATCCCTAGTCTTCCGCTTCGCGGCGATCGAACTGACCAATAACAACACTGATCCAGTCTCGCGCTATTCCCAATACAGGGGAAGAGTGCGAACCCCTTGCCCGGGCACGGGCCACTCTCACATTCCAATGTCCAGCTCCGACGACATCCGGCCTCATCCCCTAAATGCGAGGGAGTGGAAGCAAATTCATCTCGCCTCCCACCTCTTGGAACCCAAGTAAAACTCTAGTTCGTCTTGAGGCAAGGTTATTTGAACTCTCCCTGGTTCAACAGCGGCAACATCATGGTTTATTACGGCGCTGCCAGCAAAGGCTGTGAGCGCTGTCGCAGGCGCAAGATCAAGGTATATTGTAACTTCGGCCGGCCCTAGAGTGCCCCCGTAAGCCCGCCACGGGCGTCCCGAGCCTTATCTCGAGCCCAGGTGACTTACTAACAGGTATTGCAAGTGTGACCAACGGAAACCGAGATGCTTCAAGTGTGAGAAATCAGACGTACAATGTCCCGGTTATCGGAACCTCGATGACGTCCTATTTCGGGACGAGTCGGCACGAATTATTCGGAATGTTCGCCGATTTGATCAGCCACAAGTAACATCTGTACAACAGACGCTCGTCGTTCCCCCCCAGCGTTCCACTAGCAATAAGCTAACCTCAACATCCACGCCTCCTACCTCTTATCACCTACCTCTCGGTATATCACCGGCCCCTTTCCAGCCTCTCAGCGAACTCGGGGCTAGTTTTTTCTTTACTAAATACACTTTCAACGAACCTCCCTTTTGCACAGAGTATCATGACTGGCTGATGCAGTCGTACTCTGAAGATGGGCACGTCTTGCGAGAAGCCATTGAGGCAGTTGGTATGGCAGGAATATCTAACGTTTCCGATGCGCCCGATGTAGCATCCAAGTCAAAAAGGCAGTATGGCAGGGCACTAGCCAGCCTCAACCAGGCACTGAATGATCCAACCCAAGCGCTGGCGGACACAACCCTTATGGCAGTTATCCTACTCGGACTTTATGAGGTAGACCAAGTGTCTCGATTTCATATGCAAAGAGCTTTTTCTTACGTGCATACAGATGATTAATTTTGATCGGCGAGGCCGGTATGGCCACTGGGTGGCCCACGTCAATGGAGCTACCGCTCTCCTAGAACTCCGGGCCCAAGAAGAATTCACTGAGCGAGGAGCTCTACTGTATCTCTTGATCCGTTCCCAGATTGTGAGCCCGCTATATTCTTTTCGCCCCCTGTATCGGACCCCAAATTAGGCTAACATTTATCCTAGCTGTTAGTTTGCGTACAGCAACGCATAGCTGTCCCCCCAGCGCTGGTGAAAACGGCGTATAATTTTCAAATCAGCGCTATTAGACAAGACTGGCAACACCGAAATGTTTCAAGCCAGGCCTCCATATGCGAAATTTCCTTCCGAATCGTTAACTTTGTATCAGCTGTTAAACGCTCCCGGGGCACAAACGCCGAAGCTATCCGCTCTACAGCACTCGACATCGATGCTGACCTCCAGGCCTGGAGAGCAGCTCTACTCCCGAAGTGGAAATACAGCACAGTAGATACTCCTGAAGCCGCTGTTGGGACCTGCTTCGACGGAAAACGCCACGTATACCCTAGTCATTGGGTTGCCGAGGCTTGGAACGGATGGCGGGTCTTACGGATACTTATTAACCAAATACTTTTTCAAAACGAAGGTGGTTTGGATATTCCCAACGCGCAGAAGCCACTTACTCTCATCCGCCGGTTGTCTGCCGACATTTGTGTTTCCGCATCGAGTTTTGCTGGTACTCCACGTAAGCTTCCCATTTATCGAAGGCCATTACAGAACTAAAAGGTTGTTTAGGCGTCCTCTCTCTTGTCCGACCACTCTATGTAGTATCGCGAGAGGAGTTGAACTCTCGCAACCTGCGATCTTTCGCCAGAGACCAGCTACGATGCATTGGTACATCGATGGGGGTTCGACAGGCCAGTTTGCTAGCTGATGCCATTTCAGAAAATCTCGGCGATTCTCCAGGAGAATTGGGTGTCCCGCCGGGTGCTTTTACAGTGCCCCTAATACCCTTCGCCTAGATTTCCTTTTTTCTTTGGTCCTGAAGTTGGAAGTAGGCAATATCCTGTTTATGGTGCGGTGCCTTGGGCGCGTGCTAATACTAACATGGAGGATTTATAGGGGCTAAATTCTGTAACACAATAAAAAGGGCCCAATCATAGAAGTCCAAATTCCCGATAACAATACGCTCGTACACCCCTAGGAATCTTGCTAGTTAACTCCTTCCAACCAACTCACTGTATGATTTATCTAACCATCTTTACATGGCCATCTCCTCCTGGCCGGGGAGGTGTGTGAGCCCTATTGCGAGATTTGTTAGCCACTAAGTAATAGTAATATAGATTGCGTGACGACTTACATCCGTCAATGTCCTCGGTCACTTGGCTCTTGACCTGGCAAGCGTTCATCGCAGCTGGTTGCTGCGACTTGAGCGGCCGTCCGTTCTCGCATGCATTGAACATGCAGTTGGAGTCCATAGCTTGCTGTAGGGAGTCACCCTTCCAGCCAAAGACGTAATCGGCGTGGGTTCCATATCCCTTGTCGTCACCGTAGCTAAGAACGAAGGGGTTGGATCCGTCAGCCGGCCACATACTGTTAAACTGGGTAGTGTCCCATAGGGTCTCGTAGGCCAGCTGGGGCATGCGGACGGGATGCGAGGCCGGGCAAGGGCCAGCTGGCGCAAAGGCCTCCTTGACGGTGTTGTACATGTGTGACTGATGATCGGGGGTATCGAGGTTCTTGCCGTCCCAGCATCTAGGTGTTTGTTAGTAACAAGGAACATAAAGCTATAACTAGGGGTCACTAACGAGGGGAAGTGGTGCACGGTCATGATGCCACCCTTGCATGCTTTGGTAGGGAAGTCAGGGAGTTCTGGGAACCTTGTTCCCTTGTTTTCGAGGCAGACGAAGCGGAGGCCAGCATGTCCCTTAGCATCGGCCAAGCTATTGGTGGTCGGGCTGCCAACCACCATGCGGAAACCCTAGTGTCATCAATATCTTGTTCCTGCAATTTTTGATTGGTGCAATTAAATACTTACGGGCTTGAAGGCTGTGATTTTCTGGTTGCCGTTTGAGCTGAAATCTTGCTGTGTGTAGTAAACGGTCATTCCACCATTGATGTTATTGGGTAGAGCGGTATTTTGCATGATCGGGACACGCTTATAGGAGCCGTTGGTGTGCTTGAAGAACATGACGGCGGTCCAGTAGTTGGAGAAATCCTCGGAGAAGGTGCACGTCGTGCAGGTGCCCTTCTCGCCAATATCACCCTCCATCGTCGCGTTGAAGGCATTGCCACCAACGATCTGGTGAAGATGGGCCGAAGGGGTACGGCCGGGCTCAACGAGCGGGTCGAGACGCTGGATGCTCACGGTTGAGCAACCGAATCGAAGCGCGGCCTGAGAAGGCGCGGCGAGCGCGAGGGTGAGAGAAAGCCACTTCATCTTTGCGGTGGGATCCGAATATTGTAAGTCGACCCGGTGCAGCAAACCGATGGAGATGTTTAAAAACAGGACAAACGCCTAAGGTCGTGGGGTCCAGGCACGACCATATAGAAAAACTCGGTACTGGTTATCCCAAACCCAGATACCGCCATGCCGCAGAAATTGCCGCTACCAAGGCGCCCAGGAGATTTCTTTGATGCCAGATTAAATGTCCGTCATCTATCTAAATGCGGGGGTCAGGAGGTCTTCCCGCGATAGTGATTAAAAACATAAGCAGCCGAAATTCCGCCTAAAAACGCCTTGTCACGAATTGCAGGAGAGCAAATGGCCGTAACTCGCCCCCTAAATTGAAGGATTCTTGGGTTCCAAGGCCCATCATTCTCACGGAAAGAGCCTAGGCGTGGTCGCGCATCATCAAACACGGGCGTGTTGCGAGGTGGCTAGGATTGTGATGACTTTTTAGAAGCCTCAACGCTGCCAGGGCCTTGAGCAACAATAGCTTTGTAGGTTGCTCAAATCGTGGCCAAAAGCCTTCATTAACGAGAGAACCCGCAAGGGTTTTGGTACTGGCCGGTTTAAAACTTAGGAAATGTTTTCCCTCGACGCCTAGAACAGGCGCATGAGATGATTGAGGGTAATTATCCCCGTCTACTTAACCGGATTTCAGAATCCCCACGCGGCGTCGCCTATGAGCCAATGAGTTATCAGTTAACGGTCTCTCTTATCGTACTCTAAAAAACGTGCCAAGCGGTCGGTTAGAGGGTGTGCTCATTAGTCGAGTGACGGCATAGAACTTTCGAGAGAACTTCTTTCTCGGCCTGTCCAGGGTAGGTAGAGGAAAGTACGCCCTACGATTCGACATAAACTAGGCCATTCAAGCCCCGTTGGTAGCATACATCTGCCGATGTTTGTGGGGACAGATTTGCCGACCCTAGCGCGGGTTTCTTTGCCGTTCATGGAGTAGGGAACACATCTGCCGCGCCAAGTTATACCAAGAACTTGAGTTTAGGAGGCAATGTTCGTGGTCAAGAGGAATTGGTCATTGTTTTGAAGCGCCGGGAGGAACAAACAAGTTGTCGTGAGCTGTTGAGTGCTTAAATATAGATGATCCTTCTCGATAAGTGCCTGGTTGGACGAGAGCTGTCCCGGCAGCAGGCCCCTGCCGGAAACGGTCAGCGGTTTCCGCGAATCAGACGCCATCACGTCCCGGAGAGTTTATAATTCGAGACCAGGCACCCACACTATCCGGGGTCAGCCGGGTCAACCCATGCGCCACAACAATATACTTGCAGCGTCGTCTAATGAGGGGGGTCGGAACGGATCTTCAGCTGTATTTTAGTCGCCACTCTATGCGTCGGGCTTGGTGCTATGGTTGGTTGGGGGTCTAACTTGGCGGTGGCTTGGCCGCTCTGTCAGTCGCCCTTCCGGGCCGCCTTGTAAACGACCCTCCGGCCCGGTGGAACGCGCACGGGCACGCCGTCAAACTACACATGTCCGCGGGGAAAGTCGACTTTTGTCTAACGGCTTGTCTTCCTACCGAGGGTAGCTCGGACACGGAGGTTCTTAACGTAGTACAAGCCCGTTGTATCGGTCTGCAGCGCCATGCCTCGGTACAGCGCCCAAAAAAAAGAAAAAAGAAAGACCCCTACGGATGTCACCAACTCGGGCCCCTGCGCACGGTATATTCGATACCCTGAAAGTCATAAGTAGGTGTTGGTTCATAGGCCTTGTGGCGATCGAAAGCTGCGTCTGGTGCCCATTGTTTTGTTTGCCATTTGTTGACCGTAGAATGGGCTATAGCACCTGTAATTACAGTTATTAGATTACTTCCCCTTAGTGTTTAGTGAAGCAAAACTTGCAAGGCGTTGTTGGAATATGACGAGCCAAGTGTCTATCTATGCTTGGCATTCCATATCGTTAGCGAGGCGGGAGATTCAGGGGTTGGCCTTCCAGGGGAGACGCCTCAAGAGGAACACCCGGATGCCCTAAGATCCCTCGAGATGCCCAGGTATAACATTACCTGCCATTAAGAATAGGTCGATATGCACATTTGTGACCGTACCACCTGAGCTCCCCCTCGTTAAGCACAGAAACTAGAGGTCATCGGCATCAGATACCTCTTACCAGCAATGAACGAGAGGCCAGCGATAGCACCGTATGTATAGAGCATCTTAATTCACGACAAAATCCCACACTTCGATGTCATCATAACGGAGAGCTTCGCTGATATGGCTCCGTGAACGTAACACTCGCCAACATTCCCGTAGGTATTATATCCATCCTCGCGCGCTCCTAGCAGCCGAAACACAAATGAAACCTTACATCCGTAACGGATGCATATTCGATCATTTGCAATGACATTTTTTGGGAGAAGACAAAACCGACCGCGATGCGTGATCCCAAATTGCCTTCCGTGTGACAGGATGCACTTGGCTCATTTCCTAGGTTTCTTCCTGTCCCTCAGTCTGTAGATAATGCAACCGGCTCGTTGAGAGACTTGCAGGGAACCACAGGACGCGACCAGTCGGGGCACCGCAGGCCACCGCATTAGCCTGCGGCTGAAAATAATCAAGTCCCGTCTTGGGTGATTTGCCGTGAGCCTTGGCTTTGAAGGTGTCGAGGGACCGAAATTTCTGTCCGACCTCTCCCTCTGGCTACTCAGATACCGCGTCGAAACAGCCAACGTTGAAGAGAGTCGCAGGAGGAATCCGGTATTACTTGAAGTTCTCATCATCTCCACAGCTGTACGGCTAGGAGAGAAGGAACACGGATCCGATTATGGCAATCAACCTGGCGACCAACATCCTCACGTTCGTTGGCTTCGCGCGCGAAATCATCATCACAGGTCATGACCCCACCCCAATCAGTCCTCGACTGGAACTAGCAAAAAAAAACTTTGAATCCGAGACCTTAGCCTACGACATCAAAAACAAGGTCGAGAAAACCACCTTCCCGGAGGTTCCTGATGAGTCTCTTCTCCTACCGGACGACAAGTCCCTCCACTCGCTCAGCGAGCAGTGCCAGGTCTTCGCCGACAAGTTTGTCAGAGGCTCGGCGAAGTTGCGAGTAAGTGAACATTATAAGAAATAGAAGAATTTCTACCAATCAATTCGGAGCATCAAAATCCAAGACGACATTGAAGCCCTAGAACGCCGCGTTGATAGGCCCAGTGGGCAGATAAACACTCGCACAATTGGCAAGCAGTTGACGGTAGTACAAGTGAAGGTCGAGGTGCTCTGGAACGACACCAGGAAAATTTAACATCGCTAGAACGCAGGAGATAACCGATTTCCGGAAACACATTGACGAACAGAAAGGATGACGAAGCATGGAACACACAACTTTTGAATGAGATGATGAAAAAAGAACATTATTGGTATTCGTTAGATAGTTAGAAGTCTGTTAGTAGCAGTACCTTTAGTAAAGAAGACGCAAACTTGGCAATTACAGCCCTAGTCGATGGAGACTTCGCTGCTGCAATCGTGTTCATGTGACAGACGGGCTTCGCCTGTTGACGAGCCTCGGTCGCCCTACCTGGGAGGACTGTCGAGCCAGCTCATAGGGTTAGGGTTAATACTCTACAACGCGAAGAACACTCAGATCCGAATTGAGCCAAGGGCCTAGGTAGCATCCCCTAAAAGGGTCACAAACCGCTTTTTAGGTCTGACGAGTAGGTAGCGAGATTATCAACCGTTGTTCTCGACCCGGCTCTTGTTTTTTTTCGGTTCAACACGTTTTAACGGATACACCTGGAACGTTAGGTGCCGCCGATCGAACAGCGACCCCTCAATTTGCCACTGACACAGCGATCTCACCAGGAGCCGAAAGCACGGGTCGCTATGCGCATTGGGCCCAAACCCTTGATCGACATGCTACTCCAGAGAATAGCCCCGGTCAAGGACGGGATTGGACGAACCTTCTGGTGGAGGTTGAGAAGTGGACGTACAGGAAAGTTCACCCAACCTCCTATGTTCTTTGAATGAATTGGTTACAAGCCCATGATAAGTTGCCGCCTGCTGTAGATGGTTCGGTGGCTACTTTCCTCGCCTTACTCAAAGGAAAGGCTTTAGTTTAGAGCACGAACAGCAATGTCAGGACTTGACTGGTTAGAGTTACGCGAACCGTAGCTAGCACTTCCTCACCTAATAAATGCCGGAGCAGCACCATTGTGATCCGAGGCGACGGGAAGGAGGTGAAGAACAACGCCACCGATAATTGCGTCAATGAAGGAGAGAGGACCAAGCGTAGGTGCCAAAGGTCTGTGAGGCGCCATCGGGGTCGCGACTGTTTAGCATCCTTGGAGATTTCCCAAGGATCTGCGATGGAAAAGTCCTGCCGCAGAACTACTTGGGCCCAAGATAAAGTAGGGAAGAAAGGAACTATCGAGCGAGATGTAGACATTGCGACTGATCAGCGTGGAGGATCGCTTAGCTACGACCTGGGGTTGAGTCCAAGGTCAGGGCTCAAACAAGAGCCAAAGGTAACGACCTAAAATCCATCCAAACTTGAGACGAGCCAGGATTGCCCGGTAATAAATCTACCCCACGTGGGGCGGATCTGAGGTCCCTCCGTGATGGTATCATATGTCGGTTTGCCGAAAGGCATACTATACGATGATCTACGTATTGTTCATGCGAAGCTAGACCAAGCATTATACCAACAACATAATAAGAACTGCCCTCGTCGCATCTTGCTCCGGTAAGGTTCCACACCTTCTGCCTCCCAATATGAGGATAATTGACACGCTGTTGCCATCGTTTGTAGCGAAAGAGTTGTTGTACCAGTAATGGACAACTCATGCCCGATGGAGGGAGCCGAGTCCTCCACAAAGATAACGACTTCAGAGGCAACCCCCCCACAAAACCATGACGACCTCGGCCCACAACTGAACACCACCATATGGTTCCTGGTTACCATTTCTGCCTTCTTCCTGGGCTTGCGCCTGTACTGCAAAGTATGGCGGCGACGCGGACTGTGGTGGGACGACTACTTCCTGGTGGCGAGCTGGGTAAGGTCAAGTCCAGTTTCGGGTATTGATTTATAAGACCTTGCTGCTAACTAGTATCTCGCGCGAAGGTTACCCTTGTGGTCTCGACGGCACTGCAGTCGGTCTCTGTTGGTCTCGGGCTCGGAAAACATAACGCCGATATAAATCCGGATACTTTTCAAGGAGTAGTGATGTACTCGTACATCGCAGGGTTTTGCTCCATTCTGGCAACACTCTGGAGCAAGACCTCCTTTGCGATCACGCTGCTACGAATCTCCAATGGCTGGGTGAAGGTATTAATCTGGTTTATCATAATCGCGACCAACATGGTATTCGGCGCCAGCGCCACTATCCAATGGGTCCAGTGTTGGCCGGTGGCGAAGCTATGGGATCCTTCGGTGTTAGGATCATGCTTGCCGAGCGTAGTTGTCAAAGATTACAGCACTTTTCTTTCTGGTTAGTGAAATTATTTGGATGGAAGCTTTGTGGCCGACCACTAACACCCTTTGGCAGTCTATTCTGGCACGATGGATATCGTACTGGCGTTACTACCGTGGAGGATAATCTGGGTTTCAACCATGCAGAGGAAGGAGAAACTGGGAGCGTTGGCTGCCATGAGTATGGGCGTTTTGTAAGTTCAGCGTCGCCAGACACCTAGAATCCCGGCTAATAGAGCACCATAGTGCCGGCATCACCTCCTTCTTGAAGCTTACCACCCTTTCAGCCATTGGAAACGATGATATCGGTGAGTACACAGATCCTCGTTGGGCATTTTGATCCACTAACGGTAGAAAGCTACGACCGTGAGCTTGTTCGTCTTCGGTACGGCGGAGAGTGCCATTACCATCATAGCCGCATCAATCCCCATTCTTCGGGCCCTCCTCCGACAGGGTGGTGCAAAGCCACCGGGAAGCTTCGTCCGACTTGACGAACGCCAATGGGCTGGGGCGTCCGACACCCGGACGGAGAATCGAGACGACGTATGGCAAAACGAAAATCGAACTAGAAGGAGCCTAGAGACGGTCGCGTCTGAAAAACGGGTTGAATCTTCTCCGTGGATATGAAGAATCATGGAGCAATGACACGAACCGCTCGGGCAGGGCATGGTCGGTTACCGTAGGTGGGCTTCCCCTATAGATGGCAACTAAGAATACCGCCGCTGCCTGTTGAAACATCGACGCCGACGGGAAAAGTGGCCGGAATATATGCGACCAAGCCGCCTCGGAAGGGGGCCAGCCCGACCTGGTATCTACAGATCGAATTCCCTGGCGAGGTTACAAGTGAACTCTCGGGCCGGGCTGGAAGGCACAGCAGGCAACTGCTCATCATTGCTTGGCGAACGGCGCCGAGTATTGGGTTCGGAGACGGCAGGAGCAATGTACTCTACTGTATCCGTACGGACTAGGAATAATAAGGACAATGAACTTTCATGCCAAGCTCGATTCGTAGGGTGCGAAGGGCCGAATTGCTGACGTGGAATGGGAGCCGACTTGTGAAGAGAGAAGATCCCTAGCCATTTTGGGGGTCCTTTGAAAGGGCTAATGCCGATCCGATCAGCCCGACCCCATATCCCTCTAGCCAAGATCATCGGTGGCTGGAGGATAGCCTCTCGCAGCACAGATAAAGCGAATTACACCTGGGTAAAGCGCACTACTGCAAGCCACACGGGAGATCCCCTTCGCTATAATCTGAGAGCAGGGGAAGAAGGGGGGGAGCCGACGAAGACGCGGTGAGGGTTATACAAGAAAGCGGTAGAGCTTGGAGAAAAAGGTTGTTCTTTCTCAGATATCTCGATGAAATAGCCGTGATACCATGCTGAAATTAGGGATAATAAAGTAACCAGAGTACAGTCACTGAAGCAATATTTGGGCGATCCTGTAATGGGGTCCAGCACTTGCTGTTCAACTGGGTGGCTGGCTGAACCGGCTCGGCTGAGACACGAGCCAATTGTTGCGGCTAGTGGCGTGAGTGTGCATGTGTGTGCTGCTCTTGCGGTGTGGGTACGCTCTTTGGACCTTATAATGCCGAGGAGGGATGCTCATCCCGATTCTCCTCCATAACCGTGTCTGTCTGCGAATGCTCTCATCAGCGCAATGTCTACTCCAATACCTCGGCCCCCCGGCGTGCCGCTACTAGGCAACGTCTTCGACGTAGACCCCAACAATACCTGGGCCTCCTTGAAGAAATTGTCCGAGACGTACGGAGATATCTTCCAGATCAAGGTTCTGGGTACGACCATCGTCTTTGTTGCGAGTGCCGCGCTCGCCGAGGAGATATGCGACGAGAAGCGCTTTCGAAAGTACGTGGGTGGGCCGATCGTTGAGATCCGCTACGCCGTACACGATGCCCTCTTCACGGCGTACGACAACGAGGCGAGCTGGGGCATCGCCCACCGAATCCTTGCACCAAAACTCTCGCCCGAATCAATGGCGGAGCAATTCGACGCGATGAACGACACCACCAGCGAGCTCATCGAGAAATGGAGGGGCCTCGGTGACAACAACAAGGTTTCTGCGGTCGGGGAGCTGAACAGACTAGGCCTCGAGGCGACGACGCTGGCGCTCTTTGGTAAGAAGCTGAACGGCTTGAGCGGCCCTGAGCATCCCATGATAAAGGGAATGGAGGACTCGACCTCGGAGGCTATGAAGCGCCCTACCCGGCTGGGGCTCCTCAACTGGCTCGTCCACGGACGCAAGTTCAAGAACGGAACAACAGCGATGCGAAAGTACGCGGCGGAGATGGTAGAGCACCGCAGGGCAAACCCGACGGATCGCAAGGACGTGCTCGCCGCCATGCTAAGCGCCAACGATCCCGAAACCGGCAAGGCCCTGACCGAGTCACAAGTCATCGACGAGATCGTCTCTATGCCTATCGGCAGCAGTACCGCACCCGCGCTGATCGCCACGGTCATCTATTTCTTGCTGAAGAACCCGCACGTCGTTGTCACCGCTCGGAAGGAGATCGACACCGTCGTGGGTGCCGGCGAATTGACCCACGCGCACCTCCAGCAACTCAGCTACGTCGAAGGCATCGTCCGCGAATCGCTCCGCCTCTCCTTCGCTGCGCCGGGCTTCAATATCGAACCGATCCCGAGCGCGGAGAAGAAGCCTGTGATGCTGGGAGGTGGCAAATACCAGGTCGCCCACAATCAGGCCATGATCGTCGTTCTGGCCGGCGTGAACCGCGACCCGGCCGTTTTCGAGGAGCCGCTTGCGTTCAAGCCGGAGCGGATGGTGGGCGAGGCGTATGACAGGTTGCCGTCGGGGGTCAAGAAGGGATTCGGGAATGGCAAGAGACAGTGCATCGGGAAGCACTACGCGTGGCAGTGGAATATGATCGTCGTGACGAAGCTGATCAAGGAGGTGGACTTTGAGATGGCCGACTCAAGCTACGAGTTGGAGCAGGATGGTTGGTTCAATTTGAGGCCCGTTGACTTCTTTGTCAAAGTCAAGCCTAGAGCGGAGAGCTCGTGACGAACGCCGCTTGCTGGAGGGTATTATTATAATTAAGTATGGGGCTAAATATGCAGAGAACAGGGGTAACTCCTGCACCGCAATCTTGTGTCGCCATCACGCTCACCAGCAACTCTTAACAATCCTGGACTGCTTCCGGCGTTCAGCACCCACCTCCTTCAGCTGATGCTAACGTTAGAGGAACTGGAACCCTATGTGGCGGTTGTTGTAGATTTCTAGGAGTTCGTCTCATTAGGATTTCAGAGAGTTTGGACGAGAAGCACGACCGGGAACGCATGCTTCGTGAATTGGATCCACCGATCGGCGAATCGCTCACCGCCCAATGATATGTCCCGTACCGGGTTCCGAATCCTTCGTTTACCCTGCCCTGTAACATCGCTTCCTTCTCGCTGAAATTAGAGTCCTACGGGAAAGCGCTCAGCCTTGGAAGGCGGCTACCCGGAAGAAACCATGGGGTGGCGAAGCAATTGGGGAGAGCCGATCGTGGCTCCAGAGATACTTCAAACCAACGACTAACCTTCCTCGCCAAACTCGCCGAATCCTCGATGCCTCACTTCGTGTTCGCGTTTTGTAGTGTGAAATCATTTTAGCAGGCCGCTTGCTCGCCGTTGCGGGATGGCGCGCCCCTCCGACGAGGATTTCGCGCACGCGATGCAGCAACACCACGGAGCCTCACAATTGGACCCTGATGACAGGGCCGATGTTGCTACCCGAATTCCAGATCCGTCCCCGCCGTCCGAGTCACTCGGAACTCGACAGTCAAGTTCGCCGGTCACTGAACCTTTGCTCCATTCCGAGGGCTTTGTTTCATCTAACTTCCAAGGAGAAAAAAAAGTGGCATGGCAGCAGACGTCGTTGGGTAACAATCAGGTCCCAAACACATACCAGGACGAGTTCTCACACGTCATGGGTCAACCCCCGGATGGCGCCGAATGGGCATCGCATGCCGCTGGGACCCCGCTGCTGGGCGGCGACAATGTGCCGTTCAGGTCCGGGGCCCAGGAATTTGAGCAGGCCCCAAGGCAACCGCCCACGTCCTGGGAGCCATTCTATCTGAGGAGATCCGTCTTCTACGCCTTCATGGCGCTTTTTGGTGTCATGATCCTAGCCCTCGAAGCCATATTTGCGGTCTCGCTGCACAAGCACGGCCTAGCCACGAGTTACTCGCATCTTCACTACTTGTGGACGTACGGCCCGACTGCTGTCATCATACTGGTTGCCGTCATCTGGGCTCGTTTGGATTACGAAGCCAAAATTACGGCGCCGTGGCTCAGGCCGAGAACCGCGTCTGGCACGAGGGAGATGTTGCTCCTGGACTACATCTCCATGTTTCCGCTTTCGGTACCCTTCAAGGCCCTCAGGAACCGCGACTATCTCGTTGCCGCCAGCGCGACGATATCTCTACTGTTCAGCGTCCTAGTTGTTCTGTCCACCGGCCTGATCACTCTCTCCTTGACGCAGGTCAAAAATGACTCTACCCCCATCGTCCTACGGACAGCATTCGTCGATGACCCAACAAGGCTCTCGCACCCCGGACTGCTCCCGCTCTACGCCATGAAGGGAATTTCCGATTATAACCTGACCTACACAGACGGCTCCTCGGATCAGTTTGCCTTCCAGTCCTTCAGCTCTCTTTCTCCTGCTCCCGAATTGTATGCTGCAGTCGATGGAATTTCCACGGGGTTGGACTGTCAGCAAGCTTCGATAGAGAGTGTGGAGATCCGGCCCCAAATCTCGGATCAGGCCCAGCCAAAGGTGGTTATCAACACTACCTCTAACGGCTGTGATATATCTTATTCATTTCAAGCGCCCTTGATAAACGAAGACGGGCCGAGACCAAGCGACGTCGGGGAGTCTGGAACGATGCATCTTGCACGCCTAATGCCTGGTAACTGTGGAACATCGACTGACCTGGAGAGTAAGAGAGTTGCATTCTGGCTAGCAAAGCTGCAATTTACCGTCGCCGCCAAGGACACAGTCGGAGGGCAAGGGTCAAGGCCCAGCACTACCGTCCATTGGAACGGAACCATCCTAGAGTCGGCTGTTTTGTTTTGCACCCCGACCTACAGCCTCACTAGCGTCGATGTCGCCAAGAATAGTGTGGGATTGCAAAATGTATCCCGACATACGAAAGCCCCCTCGAGGACGCTCTCCCGCGTTCATCCATGGGACATAATGGAAGGCCACTTCGCCTCCTACGGCTTCAATCCCATCAACTCCAACGCCGATTCCTCTGCTGACCTCAATCTTTTCACTTCTCAAGAGGTCAACATTTCCACTACCACAATCGTAGTGGATCCGTATTCCTCGCTCATTCTGGGAAATTCTACAGACTTGTTCCAGCAAAGCGCTTCTCTCTTCAACCACACGATTCTCGAGACGCTTGCTACCAAATACTACCGGAGTTTTAGTGCCTTTCTACTCCAACAAAACCTTATGGAGCCTGTTAATGAGCCGTCGACTGCGAGGGCTTTAATGATAGAGGATCGCCTAGTCGTTAAAGCCATGGCTTGCCAGTGGATGGCTGGCATGTTACTTTTATCGATCTTGATCCTCTTGGTAGTGCAACCCAGAATTCCTGAAAGGGGCTTCTTCCGGTTCGAGCCCGGTTCTATCATTGGTACTGCAGCTCTTGCGGGAATGACCGTGGCTACGAGTTTCCCTCGGAACCTCGGTGGTGCTACCAAAGCGACCTTGCAAAGACAAGTTTATGAACGGTCTAATGGGCAACTTGCGACGGACTACAGACTGGACTCAGCCAACTTTATGGGCAGACAGATGGGGGGGAACGAAACTGAATCTATCTCGACGATGCACCGTGTGAAAATGATCCACCCGTCGACACTACAACCGCTCTCTCGGGTCGCAGTATACGTACTGGTCGCAGGCTTCATCGCAACCCTTGAATCCACGCTCCAGAAATCAATCAGGGACCAAGGTCTAGGAGATGTTGAAGATGATACGTACCTCCATTATCTTTGGACCACCCTACCCGCCATTATCCTAAGCCTTACTGGTATATTCTTCTCGTCTGTTGATTTCCAGACACGGCTCTTGGCACCATATCGCACCCTAATGAAGAGTTCGTCCTTTAAGCCGTCACTCCATTTGGATTTACTACGCCCACTACTTCCCCGGGTGTTGCAGTCGGAGATCCAGACACGAAACCTTGCTGCTCTAGCAACTACACTAGCGGCTCTGTTCTCCGCAACCTTCACGATTGTCTCTAGCTCCCTATTCCTTGCAATCTCGGTCCCTGCTGCCACTTCCGTGCAACTACGGACTGTGGGTACATTTGCTAAAAATGCATCTGAATTCGATCCGGACTATGCACCTGTCCCGAATATTGTATCCACCCTCGTCCTCGAGGCGAACCTTTCTTATCCCGCCTGGACCTATGGAGACCTTGTCTTCCCCAAATTCGCCATCGAGGACGTCGCCGCCGTGAACTACTCCCAACCATCCAATACTTCCGCTATTGTTTTCGACGTTGTGGTTCCGGCATTGCGGCCTCGCCTAACTTGCCACGCATACCCCATATCCTCCATTACGACCGGGTTTGAATACAACCATACCCTCTACTTATCGGGACTTCCTGATCCGGTGAACTCAGATGCCCTTTTAATCAACGTCACAGGAGAAGTCTGCGCCGAGAATAGCTTTGGAGCTGTGTACTCCAGCACCGCAACCTTTTGGACGAACCAAACCTCACCAACCGAGGCTTTTTTCGCTGCCGCCGATGGCGTGGACCTCGCCGATATACGGTCTTGTAGCCGCTTCTTCTATATATGGGGTCACTTTTCGATGTTATCGGATCCTCCAGCCGTCACCGTCTCGGCGATGAGCTGCAATATCTCTTTAGAATCCGTCGATGTTGCTACCTCCTTCACCGGGTCGGACCTCCAAATCAACATGGCCAAGCTGCCGCAGCCGGACGAATCGACGGTCCGCAGTATTCCGGATATACATGAGAGTGAGACCTTTAATCCTTACGCTGGGTCTTTCTATGACACATTGGAGTCTCTGCCACTTAAGAAAGGAACTATTTTCGATCACTTCTTTAGCCAACTCGTCACTTCTCGCAACGCAATCCCGATTTCCGCGCTTGGCGATGCTGGCCAAGCAAAAGCCGTCGAGGAAGCCATTGCCTACCAGCACGGTGTCATCCGCGCTCAGTTTCACAACACGTATTCTCGCATGGACTTGGACGCGGCCGAGGGCGTTGTGTATCCGCCGCTGTCCACTGCATCTGGAAGCGACGACACAGGCGTGTACGAGGCTAAGGTTACGGATCCGTATGGCAGGAGGAGATTGATGCAAGATGCTGTATCAACACGCTTGCTCGAGGCTCTGCTGGCTGTGGCCCTACTATTAGCGTTGCTTGGATGGTTCCTGGATCGACAGACAGCAGTGCTACCGAGGAGTCCGAGCAGTGCCGCGAGTGTTCTGGCATTGCTCGCGGGAGGTGACATCCTAGACCATATGTATGCAAAGGGTGGGAAGTGGACAGGGAGCAGTTTGGGGGATGTACGACGGGCTTTCGGGGAGGATTGCCAGTTCTGGATGGGCTGGGGTCCACCAGGGGTTGGGGAGGAATTGAAACAGCGCTTCGGCATCTGGGTCATCCGCAGGGAGGCTGCATATATGGGTGCTGTTGAGGAGAACGAGACCGGCCACAACGATGGTGGCGGCCCTTATGGAGATCTTGGCAAGCCTGGATTAACTGAATATCAGGGTGCTGGCGCGGCGCACGACACCTTCCAGCATGGCGACATCACAATGACGGAGATAACTGTGACTCCTTGGGCGGGTGGATCTCGGTGGTAATGGGGTAACATCATCTTTTTCTACTAAGATGAGAGCGATTACGATGTAATGAATAGAATTGTATTCTTCGGCAACACTAATGCCGTCGGCCCGCGCTACGGGGACACCATTTGTGATGGAGCAGTCTGGGCTGCAAATAGGTAGTTTCACCTTTGAAGTAGTTACTCTCCGGCCCTCTACCTGGACGACAGGAAGTCCTAGCACGCAATTCTCCCGCACCATCCAGCAATATGGCACCCTGCTGCAGCTTGATGTAGGGGTAAGACGGTTGTGGCTGGTTAAAATGCACGATGCGCCATCTAAATCAGATTAGATCGAATTGATAAGATAAGCGACGGTGGCTGGCTCTAGCCTGCCTGTTTGTCTCCGGCGCATGCATCTCGGCTGATTTTGGGAGGGGCCGGTATCATATAAGATGTTTTTTTTGGCATATGCCGAACTCGGGCTTGGTTATAGTTTCGGCGCATCATCGCCCTGCCGTTGCTATATCGGGTACGGTGTCTGTGCCTTACTACCCTACCTATTACGGCTGAAGTGGAAATTGGACAAGACAAGGGTTCTCTGAAGACAACAGAAACTCTGTGATGCGGGATAGCTCGGTGTCCCTGGAATTCTTGGCGTCTATCCGGGTGAAGTCGCTTTTGAAGTAACTCGATAGTCTCAATGAATCCCGCGTTATTGACCAGTCCTTGACCTTAACCTGTCTCCGTCCGGACCTCCGAATACCAATTGATTGACATTGGCTGTAGTACAGATATATAACTGAAGATGGGGCAAGGGAGTGGCTTCCTAATTACTCTAGAATCCCCTCAAACTCCCTCAGCATCTCCAGCTTAACTAGTTCTAGTTTCATTCTCAAACATGCTCTCTTACCTTCTTATGGCCCTCGCGGCTTCGGCTAGCGCAGCCACCATCAAGATCAATGTTGGCGAGGGCGGGCTGACCTTCACACCCGACTCTGTTACCGCTGCCGTGGATGACGTGCTCGAGTTCCACTTCGTCGGCGGCAACCACGACGCCGTCACGGGCGACTTCAACAAGCCGTGCGAACCGATTGGCGATGATACTGGCTTTGCTTCTGGAAGCGTGACTGGGTCTCCCACGAACGTAAGTACTCAACGAGTTCCCACCCATTGTTCCAAGTCTGGCTATTGAAGGAATCATACTCGGTCTACCTTCGTCCTTTGACTGACACCATCTGTCCGCAATTTTAGAACAAGGTGTTCAAGGTCGTAGTCAACTCTACGGACCCCATCTACTATTACTGCTCTGTCGGTGCCCACTGCGCCAACGGCATGGTTGCAGCCGTGAACCCTAGCGAGGAGAATACGGTAGCCGCATTTAAAGCAGCCGCCAAGGGGAAGACATCGGTACGACCGGTCGGAATCTTTGGCGGGGAGTTTGGCGACCCTGCTGAGTAGTCCACCTGTCTTGGCGCATATGCAATCCAGCCCTATGTCTAGAGACTGAAGGAGGGAGAGCAATAACAGGGATGGTGTGTGGTTGGGCCATGATTAAATATTCTTTCATTTCTAATGCGGTCAACGCGCGATGCAACTTCACACTTGAATTTTCGATTCATATGATACAGCACGTACAAAATACCGCAACTTGGATATGTTCTCAGAGATAGACACTATGTGTCAGGACAAAAGAGGATCGATGCTTCGACGTCCGGTGTTTTGGTATACTAGGGCGTGTACGTACTAGGAGTTAGTGTTAAGTCCGCCAACAATGACCCTAATCTTTGGCCGTGGAGTTATAACCCCGTATACTCCGAGCGCTGTCAATTCACGTATAAATTCCGCCAATCTTGCCTCAGCAACTCTTTTCTCTCGTAAAATCTAGGACCTATTCTTATATTCTTACCCACTCTATCTTATCCACTTGTGAGGATACGTTTGAAATAATTAACCAAGTAGTCATGTCGGCCCAGAGGGTTAGTACGCCGATGACCTGGCTAATAACAGGGTGCTCATCCGGCTTCGGGCTAGCCCTGGCACGCATAGTCCAAGCCAACGGCCATAACCTGATCGCCACGTCCCGCAACCCAGGCCGTACACCAGACCTAGTCAACGAAGTCACAGGCAAGGGAGGACAGTGGCTCAAGCTCAACACTGACGACCCGAACTGCGGCCAAATTGTGGAGGGCCTTGAGGAACAAGGCACAGAGATCGACGTCTTGGTCAATAGCGCCGGGTTCGGCATGTCCGGCGCGGTAGAGTCATTCCAGGAGGAGGAAGTCCGGCGAGTGATGGAGACCAACTTTTACGGGCCCTGGAGGCTGATGAAAGCAGCTGTGCCGTATATGCGTAGGAGGAGGCGTGGAATGGTTGTGAACCTCAGCAGTGGCTCTGGCATGGAGCCCCCAAATTCGCTAGGCATTTATGGGGCGTCAAAAGCAGCGTTAGATGGTGAGCTTCCTAACCACTGCGAGTGATTGGACTATTTGCAAGCCTACCAACCTCCGATATGTGTCGGAGGCGAGGTACCTCGCTATTACACCGCTGATAGCAGTGCTGGTTTTCATTCAGCTCCTTTGCTAACTCACTCTAGTCCTTACCAAAGCCCTTCATAAAGAGATGTCCGAGTTCGGCGTTCGTGTGCTCTTGGTCTGTCTGGGCACATTTAACACTCCCATGGTTAGCTCAGTTCACAACCTATCGCAGCCACTGGATCCCGATTATGCGGGCACGACGACTGAGCAAGTTTTGAAAGTCTTAACCACGGGAACTTTTAAGGTACCTGGCGACCATCAAAAAGCCGTCAAAGTCATCTACGAGGTGGTTATGGGGGAAGGCGTTGGGGAAGGACGCGAGCAGGAAATGTTGCTTCCTCTAGGAACAGCGGCGCTTGAAACAATGAAGGGCAGACTCGGTCATACAATGGAAGTGTTTGGGGACATATGTAACAATGTTAAACGTGACGATCTTGACGCGGGAGGTCTCGATATCGCAACCCCGAAGCAGGCCTAACCGAGCTCGCTAGCGGAGCTCGCCATCCGTTCCCTGCAGCGTTGTCCTGCGCGGGTTTCTTTCTAACTCCTGGGTTCAAGATAAAGATACGCAACCCCGGTCTCTGAAGGTAAAATAAATTGATACATAAGAAGGAGTCTGCATTATTGTGGCCATGGAATAGTTAAGGGGGAAGGTTATGCAACGGAGCAACTGCAGAGTTTACAGTGGAAGGTCTGTATAATGTCTGTAGCTAGGAATCACCTGGTATGTCAGAAGCGTGAATACATCGTATTTAGTGGGGTGTAAGGAGAACTGCGAGTTACGGTGCTGTGGTGGCCATCAATTTAATTAGGACAAAGTTCGTGGTGTGACACCACCAAAGCTAATGCTGTGGCTCTGAGTTGAAAATGATGACACTGTCACTGTAACATTCCTCTCAGTGGCTTCTCATTTACATAGAGTCATAGTAAAAGATTTGGCGTGTGGCAAGAGTTGGGGCAACTCGCAGCTATCTCGAAACATTGTTGAAACAGGATCACAACCGTCTCGAGACAGTGTTGAAACATCATTATCACCACACAAAAAAAACCATTAATTGGCAGTGAGTGCGTTTTCTCAGATGGATAACATAGCATGTTTGCTTACGCATAATTCTAAAAGTCAATTGGGAAAGAGAAGTTTCTAACTAAAGATGCGTATCTCTAGACTTAATTCACTATGGTTCGCAAGCAGTGGTGCCTTGGGACGTGGCGACTCTAGTTTTCCCCTACGCCCAGCCGCTTGTTCCATCTTACCTTGGATATCTACGCCGGACCCAGCAGTCTGCACTCTAGCTAGAGCGGCAGTGGCTAGAAATCAGAGCGTCATCGCTACACCCGAACCCGTGCAGCCGCGATGGATAAAGAGTAGTCTTTGCCGTCGATTAGACGGGAACAAATTCTGCGCCTACACTGAACTATCATTCAATAACGGCGAGGGCGTTTCGATACTAACAACACCTGAAAGAATAGCCGAACTCGCGTCGGAGCGAGCTTTTACGGGAGATCGGGATGAGCCTTTAATTCGAAAGCGACCAGAAACCATGTCACCATATCGTGACGCTGACATCCCAGGCAAAGGCATCGGATTGGTCGCAACACACCCTATCCGAGCTGGGCAACTCATTATGTCGAGTACACCTGCCATCATTGTTGACGGAAAGGTGTTCGAAGGACTGGGCGATCAAGACTTGGCAAAGCTCATTTCTTCTGCCGTTGAGGCGCTTCCCTCCATCCACCGGGGCCGATTTCTTAACCTGTCGACTCACGACGCCGTGGACGATCCTGCCAATAGAGCGCATAGGATATTTACCACCAATGCTTTTCGAACGCCCGTGGGGCGTGGCAAGTTGGACTTACACTCTACTTTCACCGAAGGTGAGTGAGCAACCAAAGCGATAGACAAGATGGGTGCTAATGCTTTGTCGACGAGCAGTATCACGGCTCAACCATGCCTGCCAACCAAACTCCGTTTATTATTTTGATGATACTACTCTATCCCTTAAAGTTCTCGCTGCTGTGGACATCATGCCCGGGGAGGAACTCACCATATCATATATTGAGTAGGTCATTTCAGAGATCTTCGGTTTTATCCAACAAACTAGACCCCCGAACCCTATGTCAACTAACAGAACCGCCTCAGCTTCTTCCAAACCCGTGCAAAAAGACAAGCCCGGTTGCACGAACACTGGGGCTTCCAATGCACCTGTGACCGCTGCACAGCTGAGCCACACATCGTCGCCGAGTCCGACGACCGCGTCGCGCAGATCCTCTCGCTGTGGGAGGAACTCGACAGCTACGTGTCCACCTCGCCCGCAACACCGGCCAAGGCGGAGCTGCTGGTGCAGCTGTTCGAGCTTGAGGGTGCGGCGGGTCGGATGCACGAGGCATTCTACAGGGCCGCACTTGAGTGGAACGGCGTAGGCGACGTGACGCGAGCGGTGGGGTACGCGAGGCGTTGTCTTGATCGCGGGTTGCGATTTCGAGGGCCGGATAGGCCGTTTGTGGAGAGTATGAAGGATATGTTGAGGGATCCGGAAGGGCACTGGAGTTGGAAGTTTAGGTTGCAGGGGGGTCGAGAGGCTTGAGTGGCTGGCAAGCTAGAAGTCTCTCAAGTCTTGTGTACTGTACTGTAAATTGTGAAAGAATGGTATATCCCGTTCCTTAAGTCTCCGCCGGCTAGGCGTTCCTACTCCTAATGATTGACTCCATTGCCTGGTAATTTGCCAAATTCAAACTAACCTCCTCCACCTCCACCACCGTTGCCGCGATGGCTACGCCGCCTCGCCTTCT
>Ga0164242_10001344_pt1 | contig 29087 bp, 16 predicted proteins | sample OricomgcompostMG_FD_108783 | JGI IMG/M metagenome (GOLD analysis project Ga0164242, IMG submission 108783) | Miracle-Growth compost microbial communities from Emeryville, California, USA - Original compost - Miracle growth compost (MG) ...
CATGGCCGCATCGGCGAACACCTCGAAGCCATAGGTGATCGCATCGCCGTCGCGATCCCGCGCATGGGTCAGGGTCAGCGTCGGGGTCAACGAGTCGACCTCGCCGCCGGATGCCGGCGTGGTGAGGTTGAAGCTGTCCGGCGGGTCGTTGAACAGATTGGCGAAGAAGTTGCCGTTCACCCAGGCGCTGTTGATGCTGCTGTCGGCGGTCAATGCACGGGCGCGCCAGTAGTAGCGAGTGTTGTCGTTGAGATCCTCGGCTGGCGTCCACACGGTCGCCTCCCCGGCGCTCGTACTACGCGGCACCGTGCCCTCGCCCAGCTTCTGGGTCATGCCCTCGTCGGCATACAGTTCGAACAGCACCGAAGCGGTCGGGTCGTTGCTGGCCTGCCCCGTCAGCACTTGCAACTGCGGTTTCAGGCTCTGGACCTCGGCACCCACCAACGGCGCGACGATTTGCGGCACCGTCGGGCCTGGCGGCGGCTCGATCGACTCCACCCGGATACTGGCCGTACGCGACGACGACAAGGCGCCATCGTTGGCAACGTAGTTGACCGTGTAGGTGCCGGCCTGGCCCTCCGCCGGCGTCCAGTCGAACACCGCCGTCCCGTCACCCTGGTCGTGGAACGTGGCGCCAGCAGGCAGCGGCTCGGCGCTGAGCACGATGGGCCGGCGGGAAGGACTGGAGGCTTCGACCAGGAAGCCCACCTGCTCCTTTTCCTTCACCACGCGATCGGGAATGAACTGCAACACCGGTGGCCCCGGCACCACCACCGGATCCTGGAAGGCCGTGTCGTACACGCCCGGCGAATTGGCGTCGAAGACGTTGAACCAGTATTCCCACTGCTTGGTTTCGGGATTCCTGGTCCTGGAAAGCCAGACATTCTCCGGCGCCATGGCCTTGGCGTCCGACCGCATCACGGTCCCGAGCACCTTCTGCCCACGGTAGGGATCGGGCTTGCGTACGTAGAAAAAGCCCTCCGTCGCCGGCAACGACAAGCGGTAGCCGCCGCCCGAGGCCGCCAGCGTGGCCTCGTCCGAGCGGTCGGTCACGGGCGTACTCGGGTCCGTGCCTTCCGATTCGTACAGGTTCAGGACCGTCCCGTCCAAGGCCAGGAAATCGCGGACCGCATCGCGGCCGGGCAGGTCCACCCGCACGTCGTGCAGCAGGAGGTGGGCGTTCGTCGCCTGCAGCAACGAGGTCAGGGCGCCCCCCAGTTCGTCGGAATGGGTGAAGGTTGCGGTGAAGTCCACGAACTTGCCCGCGATGTTGCTTTCCATCAGCCAGCGTCCCATCTTGCTGGCGGCCGGCTGGACGTCGCCGAAATCGATCAGCAGCGTATTCGCCGCCGGTTGATCCTGCACGTAGCTGCCGAGGATCTTGAAGGTGATCGGCAAGCCCTGCTGGTTGTCGATGATGCGTGGCTGCGCCGATTCGATCTTGAGATCCTTGGCCGCCGCCATGCCGTTGTTCTTCACGCGCACGCCCAGGGTGTAAGGCTCGGGAGCCTCCACCTCGGTGGTGAACGGGTCATCCGCGATCACGTCGCGGGTCAGGAAATAATCGAGCGTGAGCGCGGGCAGCGGCTTCACCGTGATGGCATCCGGGTCCAGCTCCATCACATGGGTCTCGTTGCCGTAGCGGTAACTCAAGGTGGCACCGACCAGGTAGCGCTTGCCGAACGGCGTATCGCCCGCCGACCCCGGCGCCGGAATCAGCAGCCAGTCCACCGTCGCCGTCGCCTGCGCGGCCACCTCGCCGCTACCGTCGGTATTGCCGATGTTCTGCTTGTTGGTCTGGCGGATGAAGAACTTCGCGGTCAGGTCGTTCGGGTCCGTGGTGATCGCCACCGGCGTTCCCATCTCGTCGGTCACCTTCACCTGCACGCTGATGTCGGCAAGCGCGGTGGAAGGTAACGAATTGGTGATCTTCATTTCCGCTTCGAACGCCTGCCGCTCGAGCGTCAACTCCTGCTTGATCTCGATCTTGACGCGCGCGCAGACGGACTCCTGCGCCTGCGCCGGAACGCACGCAAGCACGCCCAGCCACAAGGCGGCCAGCGCCGTCAGAAGGCATTTCCCTGATTTGAACATCACTCCCCCTGTCGGCGCCCGATCGAGGGCGCCCGGCAATCGCAACGCAACAAAATTACGGTTCTTCCGCGGCCCCGTACGCCGCGACCACTTCGTCCAGCGTCGGGTTGGCCTTGGCCCGGCCGTGTACGAACACGATGGGCACCGTGCCCTGCATGACGCGCTTGAATCGGTCGGCCATCTCCCGACCCGGGTTCTCCATGTCGAAGTCGGCCGTATCGAGCCGCGCATGCGGAATACCCTGCGCCGCCAGTGCGCGCGACAGCGTCCTGGCCCGCTGCGCGGCGTCCGACGGGCAATTCAGCGGCGCGAAGATCAGCACCTGGTCGGCGTCCGTCCCCAACGGTTGCGGCATCCGCACGAACCCGCTGTCCCCAGGCGATGCCGTTGCAAAACCCGGCACAGCATGGGTTTTTGACCACCACATGTAACCGCCCCATACGAGCGCCAAAGCCAGAACCAGCTTGATCATCTTCATCCTTGTCTCCGGGCTTGCGCAAAGTCCCAAATCGTCATACATACTCGTGAAAAAATGAACCCGTCCCCATTTTCCTTCTCGGTAAGCGAATTTCGAGGCCACTATCAACCGCGAATCCTATCCTCGCGAATAGGTTCAGGCTCAGTTACCTCAAACAATAATAAGTGAACCTGACCCCGTTCTTTCACGTAGCTGATCGCTTCATTAGGAAGCCCGCAAAATTGATGAAATCTTTGTAGCTTTATGACCCCCATCTCGTCGCTCAGCCATTTGAATAATGGCTTATTTGTAGCCATTTTCCTTATGCCATCGTATATGCCATGCACGCTCGTGAATATGAGCCATCAAGTTTGATTCATTCTATACCACGCCAACGCTGCATCCACCTTTCCATAGTCGTATTCATGATCCGCAATTCCATGAATGCAATTTAAAGCTTTTGTGAAGGCTACACTAGATACGATCGTCCTATAGCCAAACACATCCAAGTCACCCGGAACCACAGCTTTCCGTAACGGACGCCGATCAAAATCACACAACATTGGACCACTCGGACCGTTAATCACATGCTTTGGCCGAGGGTAATTAGGTGTCGGTATCCTACCAACAACCTTCCACTCCCCATGATAAAAAAGCTCATCCATAGACCAGCCAACCAGCCGAAGGTTACCTAATTTACCTTCATCAAGTATAGTAATGGATTCAAATATCGGACCAAAACCCCCAAGATACATCTCTTTACCGGGAATAAGTACGACACCAACTCCAACACTACCATTTTGTAGCGGGATGCTAAACGCATCCCCTTCGTCAAGGGTTTTCCAGATAGTTTTCACGCACCATCACTTCCTGAAATTATTTCTTCGGTTTTCCGTTCCGCGAATGGAGCCAGATTCAGCCGCTCAACATTTTTCTCTAAATCGCTGAAATACGCAAACTCTCTTTGTTCCAACCACAGCATCCTCTGCAATAATTTTCTCGATAGAAGAAAATTCGTCCATCATGGATAACATCACGTGAATACCTTTAACTAGCTCGCCCCTCCAATTATCTTCGCAGACATTAGCACCATCGGTAATCAGCGCTTCATTTTTTCCATCGCCAAAACCATCAATCTCGGATATGGCCACATCAAACCCATTTTCATTAAAATCATATCTGTCCAAAGACCCTTCTGGATCATACAGTAAATATGATCTTACGAAATTTATAGACTTAGAATATCTTGAGTATTACAAATCGACTATCTGAAGAAAATCACCTTTGCGCATTGCATAAGCCCCTCTTTCACGAACAAATCCGCTTTCGACAAGGGCGCTAGACACAAAAGATTTTAGATTCCCCCTGGTCTTACTACATACCCTCATGCGCTTATCCTCCAACAACTCTTTTGATCCCCTCCTTTTGCTGTAAAGAATGGGGTCAGATTCAGCCACCTCAAAATTCAATAAATTAAATCGACCCCGTTCTTACCCAGACTTCAATAAGTTAACCTGACTCCGTTCTTTCCGCGTGATCTAGTCACAAGTGGCATCTAACTGCGACATCAGCGCCGCGCGCCTAACCACGGAACCCGCATCGCAATCAAGAAAATAGCAAACGAAGGCTTTGTCCCAGCAACCAAGAAAAACCAATCCAAGTTCTGGATATATAATATTTAAAAATCTCACTCCGAGCACATCATCCTTATATGTTCTCGGCACTTCACCCAGCGAAGCATTCAATGCTCGCTTTAAAGCGCGACTATCGCATAAAGCACGAAAAACAACATCCGAAAGCGATAAGCTCTCAGCCCTCCGCAGCGCAACACTTGAAAATTTAAATGAATATCGTTCTTCACCAATAAGTGAGAAAAATTTCTTATAGAGCGCCACCGCCCTATATCCGCTCTCTCCACGTGGTCGAACAAGTATCGTGTAAAATTCGCAGTCAGAAAAATCCGGATCCTCCATCATTAGAACTATTTTTTTCAAAAATGGCCCAACCCCTAACCCGTTAACAATATTACCATCTAAGCACCCGGCCAAATTTATTAACTGTGCAAAGCCGCCGACCTCTTTTATCCAAATTTTTTGCATGACTACCTCCATGAGTACCAACTCCGCTGTTACGAGCACGATCGGGAGATAATATCTCACTGTACCAACGAACGGGGTCAGGTTCAGTTACTTCAAAATTCAATAAGTGAACTCGACAACGCTCTTAGCCAAACTTCAATAAGTGAACCTGGCACCGTTCTTTTGCATTCTTTGGCCTAGCTTTACCTGTAGCAACAGAAATGAACTGACTCCACTTCCAAAAAAATCAGACCAAATCCTCTGGCAAGGGGCGCGCCAATTTATTTTCCTTTTTGGCCATGATGGAAAAACCCACACGCTCTCCTAGGCGAAACATACCAACGGGCACACAACGATGCCTAACAATGCAGCAAACCTCACCCTTTCCCCTATATAATGGCCACTCTACCGAGTAATCGACCACGTTACTAGAGAAGTCGAATACGCCATCCCTGACAAAATCCCGTAAATTTCTCTCTGGAGGCACTTCATCTCCTAGCAGCCGGTTTCCATCGGACGATTCCTCGGGGCAATTGTATAGCCAAGCGTGTGCAACCAATTTTCCACTAAACCTTATATAGGCGTAGCACGCCACTCCGTCCTCGTCGATCACAAGCGACGTTTTCCCATCCCCCGCCGGAAATTCCACAAGCATACTCATTTCACCCTCCCCACCCGTTGTCGTCCCACTCGCCACCCAACGAATGGGGTCAAGTTCAGTTACTTCAAAATTCAATAAGTGAACTCGACAATGCTCTTAGTCAAACTTCAATAAGTGAACCTGGCACCGTTCTTTTTGTAAACTAATCATTTCACCAGCGCCCATCAATAGGACGAAAATTTAGTTCAATCCGCCTATCGTCACGCCTAAATATTTCCCCTTCGATATCGTCACATAGATCAACAAATTTGAATCCAAATCGCTGTTTACCCTGTAACGAGTCTGCATCGTGATTAACAACCAGGCACAGAATGTCATTTGAGATAAAGCATTCGAGCAACGATAAATTCACAAGAGCCAAGGATGGCCATGTGCTATACAAGTCTATCTTTTCACCTCCCATCCGCCCTTTAGATACGACACTTATTACGATCCGGCCTTCTTCATACCGAGCTACAAGAGAAGCCGTCCTCATGATGCTCGAACTACCGCTTATTCTTTTTATGAGAACATAGTCGCGACCAAGCATATCGTCTGAAATTTCCACGGATATATTGTCTATATCTACGCCTATCAGATATCCATCGCGAACCAGTTTATGTATGGCAAGATCGATCAAGGCCACACATCTTTTATTCACATAATTAAATTCAGCGCCACGGAAATCATGAAGATCATCTTCGAGATAAACCGACGCGACAGATCCCATCACTTCTGTTGACCCTGCAGCATTCCCGGCAGCACCCAGGTGAATGGCAATCTTGCGCACTCCCTTAGTCTTTACTTTGAGAGCATGCATTGCACTTACATACCCATCAGATGCGCAATGCGTAAGCCAGATTGGATCATCGAAATCCGACGACATAATCTCCCGAATTGGTGAATGCCAGTAAAAAGATATTTGGTTAATCATTACTGCCCTAATCCAACGAATGGGGTCAGATTCAGTTAACTCAAACTTCAATAAGTGAACCTGACCTCGTTCATTTATGCTCTTTATTGCATTACTCAAAAGCGAATTTTCTTGAATTTCCTGAACTCCCAGTACCGATCTCTTTCCTCGGGTACCGGATCAGGTTTATAAAAAAGAACGAGCTTGTCACGAGATATCTGATCCTTATAACAATCAACTGTCACGTACATTGTCTCTCCCGGACCGATACCTCCGACATCAACCCAAACTGTACCAACAAGTATTGCATCATCAACATCCTTGACACCCACCGAGAGAAACGGAAGTGTGACATTTGATCTATTTTCCACCTCAAGAATAGCATTCCCATCATCATCAAACCCGGTCAATTCAAATCTAAATTAACGCCTAGATCTGACAATTTCTAGCTCACCTTTAGAAAAAGGTCTCGCCCCATTAAGAATCCTGCTCCACTGAGCCCTCGTATATCTTGACTTGGCCCACAAATAGGAGTCGAACAACCAGTCAGAAAAGCATGAATAAATCTGTGTCGCCCTATGTTCATCCAACAAGAAAACTGGTGATGGGCAACATGAAATAATCAGACGCTCATCAAAGAATACATGCTGGTCACCACAGTCACCAAAGGCGACGAAAGGTCGCCCATCCATCATTACTTGCCTTCTAATCTCTTCTAACGGGTACACCAGTAGCGGCACTTCCTTCAAACCACCCCAACCATTAAACATATTTGCATTACCAAACTCCCGCAAGAATATTCCATAATCACCAACAATGGGGACTGCATGCCGTTCATGCACGTAGCTGATCGCTTCATTAGGAAGCCCGCAAAATTGATGAAATCTTTGTGACTTTATGACCCCTATCTCGTCGCTCAGCCATTTGAATAAGGGCTTATTTGTAGCCATTTTCCTTGTGCCATCGTATATGTCATGCGCGCTTGTGAAAATGAACCAGTCTCTATCTTGCTTTTGAAGCGTCCCTCATCCGCCACCCGTATTTATTGAGCCATCAAGTTTGATTCATTCTATGCCACGCCAACACCGCATCCACCTTTCCATAGTCGTATTCATGATCCGCAACTCCATGTATGCAATTTAAGGCTTTTGTGAAGGCTACATTAGATACGATCGTCCTATAGCCAAACACATCCACGTCACCCGGAATTACAGCCTTCCGTGACGGGCGCCGATCAAAATCACACAACACTGGACCACTCGGACCGTTAATCACGTGCTTTGGCCGAGGGTAGCTAGGTGTCGGTATCCTACCAACAACCTTCCACTCCCCATGATAAAAAAGCTCATCCATAGACCAGCCAACCAGCCGAAGGCCACCTAATTTACCTTCATCAAGTGTAGTAATGGATTCAAATATCGTATCAAAACCCCCAAGATACATCTCTTTACCGGGGATAAGTACAACACCAACTCCAAAACTACCATTTTGTAGCGGGATGCTAAACGCATCCCCCTCGTCAAGGGTTTACCAGATAGTTTTCACGCGCCATTACTTCCTGAAATTATTTCTTCGGCTTTCCGTTCCGCGAATGGAGTCAGATTCAGCCACTCAACATTTTTTCTCTAAATCGCTGAAATACGCAAACTCTCTTTGTTCCAACCACAGCATCCTCTGCAATAATTTTCTCAATAGAAGAAAACTCATCCATCATGGATAACATCATGTGAACACCCTTGACTATCTCGCCCCCCCAATTACCTTCGTAGACATCAGCATCATCGGTAATCAGTGCTTCATTTTTTCCATCACCAAAACCATCAACCTCGGATATGGCCACATCAAACCCATTTTCATTAAAATCATATCTATCCAAAGATCCTTCTGGATCATACAGTAAATATGATCTTACGAAATTGACAGACTTAGAATATCTTGAGTATTGCAGATCGACTATCTGGAGAAAATCGCCTTTGCGCCTTGCATAAGCCCCCTCTTTCACGAACAAATCCGCTTTCGACAAGGGCGCCAGACACAAAAGATTTTAGATTCCCCCTGGTTTTACTACATACCCTCATGCGCCTATCCTCCAAAAACTCTTTTGATCCCCTCCTCTTGCTGTAAGGAATGGGGTCAGATTCAGCCACCTCGAAATTCAATAAATTAAATCGACCCCGTTCTTACCCAAACTTCAATAAGTTAACCTGACTCCGTTCTTTTTGACTCCGCTCTTTTTATTCTCGCCATTCGATCGACACTTCGTCAATGCAATCCTTCATCCATGTGACCATACCTGTGTCCGTCAACATAGAAAAAATCAAGATTAAGCTTATTCACCCGACGCAAATCCACCATCGCTGGAATCTTATCCAACGTTAACATCCTAAGGCCCGGCAGCATAAAAATCGTCTCCACATTCCTAAGTCTTGAACATTTACTTATAGATACCCGTTTGACGGTACGATGCAATTCAAGCGCGGTAATGTCCTGCAATCTTGGACAGCCAGCCAGTGACAAATCACTCATGCGTTCGCAGACCCCAGACAGGTCTTTCAGGCACGACGCCATTCGCAGATCCAACTGTTCCAGGTCATGCATGAAATTCAGACCTTCTAGATTCTTCCCTTTATAACCATAGAGACTCAGGCCAACCAGTCCTTGCGGCAATTCGTTCAAATCACCGCGAATGTCCATAGCCGAAAACCTTGTCAGACGCGACAGCTTGCTAAAATCGAGCCAAGGGCAGTCGTATCCCAATATGAGGTCCTGAATCGAGCTGCATGCATAGATAGCTTGATAATTCAATGCTGGCATATTGGCTACCGCAATACGTACAGGATCGCTTTCAGCCAACACCTTATCAATCGAAGCCTGATTGGAGCCTGTTATGGAATTGAAGAAAAATCCCGCCGCTGACGCTTCTTTCCAGAGACAAATTGCCTCATCTTCTTTTCCTGCGGGCACGTTAACAATTTGATACGCGCCGCTCCTTTTTAGTTCAGGCCGCGATGATTCCGACTTATCAATCATGGCCGACTATACCTTTTCCCAACGAATGCTAACGAATGAGGTCAGGTTCAGTTACCTCAAACTTCAATAAGTGAACCTAACCCCATTCTTAATTCTTACCGTTCTTTGTGACCCTGTTCTTTGCAGATGCCTCAAAGTAAGTAATCACAAGCCTACTTCGATTCACCACCTTGCCTACGCCTCACCAAGATAGGGCGAAAATGCTTTATTTATTAGAAACCAGCGCAACGAGTTCTGGAACATGAAACCACGGCACATCACCCGATAGATAGCTTGCTATTAAATCACCAATGACGCACCCACTTCTCCATTTAGAGAACAATGCCGCGGACAAGAAAACAACCGCATCATGTACGTCCGAAGATTTCTCAATGACCATTTTGATACAGGGTGACGTTGTGTGCATGTGCATTAACAACCCATCATCGCCTAGATAATAAATAGTGTATTCCCACCCGCCATCAACAACCTTTTTATCGGCAACGAAACAAATTTTTTCATTAGTAAACACAGATGCCTTGGCCTCTATATTCCCGGCAAGAAGGCACACATCCCCCTCTTCAGCTGAAACGGAAATAAACCCGTCAAAAGCCTCCTCCAGCAAGCCATTTTCGTCAAAGACTTCGCGCAACAATAACCTTCCCGATGTTCCAAAAACTTCCCTACCATAGAACCCATCAAGTGACATCATTGATAATGTCACCAACTCATATCTATACGCCGCCCTATCGGGTCGCGACTTATTAAACAAAGTCTCAGCAAAATCTGCCGCATGTTTCTTTTTTGCAAATGCCCTTTCCGAATCAATTCGATAAAAATCAGAAAACTGACCAAGAGTAAGCTCTCTAACAAGAAAAATATTATTACCTTGAGTCATGGCAAATCCCACCCATGCGTATTATTAATGTGGTCGACGACATCCCTCGGCGGATACGGACCGTGACGCGAGGTTCCATCTCTATTCACCGCGTTAGCTCTTGGATTGCTGCCATTCCCCCAGTGAATATGATCTTTCTCCGGCGGCCGCCCGGGAACATGATTCTCTGGCTTTCTCTGCACACGCCATTTACCAATCTTATTAAATTCACAACCACCATTGTGCACCACCACCCCATGGCGCCCAACAAAAAACGTATGAGCATTGGCCACTTCAAGGTTATAAACATCCACGATCTCAGGATCTTGCGCGACCCTTTCGACTGTCGTGGGCCGAAGGGTTCCATCCACCTTCCTGATATCAAGCTGCACACCAGCTTTCAGTAATTTTGCCGCACGCCAGCCTTGCGGCGTATGAAGTGGATGACCACCCGTAACCCGCAACTTCTCACCCGATGTCAACGTGATCGTCACCATCACCTGCTCGTGATGCGACAACACCAGATCCGTAACCGGCTCCACCTGTACCTTTTGATTAACCTCGGACCAGGCCAGCACCTTATCGCCCGGCCTCAGATCCTCGATGCGCTTGCGCCCGTCGGGCGTAGCCACCAGCGTGTCGCCGGGAAAGCTGTTACTGACCGCTTCATAGGTGCCGTAGGCATTGGCTACCCCCGAAGCGATACCGACGGCCGTGCTGAACCAGCGTCCGAACCGTCCGCAAGGGTTCGGTATCGGAATCATGCTCCACAGGCAATCCACCGCGCAGTCCTTCAGGATATTGCCCAGATCCAGATTGCACGGATCGAGGATCAACTGGCTGATACCGTCGATGGCCGCGCACCCGGCCATGCATCGCAGGTAGTTGACGGCCAGGCACCCCAATACGCCGATGAACTGACCTGACGGGTCGGCGAAGTTCGTCGGCGAGTGGTGCGCGTAGGCGTAGAAGTTGGTGCCCGCGTCGAAGCGAAGCGGGTCCTCCGTGACATAGCGCCCGGTTTCCGGCTCGTAGTAGCGGCGCAGGTTGTAGTGCAAGCCGGTCTCGGCGTCGTAGTACTGCCCGGGAAGGCGCCACGGCTGCACGATCTGTGCCCCGGCCGCGACCTGGGCATGGCCGAAGGCACTGTAGTCCTCGGCCGACCAGACGATGGCGCCGGCGCGGTTGGTCACGCGCCACGGGGTACCGAGCTGGTCGTTGTGATAGTAGAAATACTGTCCGCCGGCATGCTGGAACAGCGGGTACGTTGCATACGGATGATCCGGGTGCCAGCCGTAGCTGCGCTGCCCGGTGCCGTCGGAAGCCGTTTCGGCGAGCAGCCCTTCCTCGCCTTGCAGGTATAGCGTCCTGCCTGCCGTGCCACCACCGCGTGCCGCGCCGACAGCCGTCACATCCTTGACGATGCGGTAATCGAAGGGATCGTAGGCATAGCTGGCGATGACCGCATCGGCACCATCGCGCACCTCGACCAGGCGGTTGTAGCCGTCGTACTTGAATCTCGTGGTGCGATAGGGCTCCTGCTTGTCTGCGTCGACACGACGGATCATGTTGCCCGCGCTGTCGTAGTCGTAGCTCACCGCTCCACGGCTCAACAGGCGGTCCGCGTCGTCGTAGGTCCACGTCCCGGAAACCGCGCTGAAGGACTCGCGATTGCCGTTCTTGTCGATGACATAGGTCTCGCTCGTGCCGCCGGAGAAGTCCGGCTCGGCCTTCACCAGTTGCACCGCCTTGTCGTACTCGAAGCGGGTGGTGTCGCCGTCGGTCTTGCGGCTCGAAAGCTCGCGCAGGTGGCCGAAGTGGTTCTCCAGATCGAACAGGGTGGACTGGTTCGGCCCCTTCACCCGCAGCCGGGTCAGGTCGAGCATGCCGTCGCGGTCCATTTCCTGCACGGTACCGCCGGGCAGGACAATCTTCTTGGGTGCGGTCCAGGCGGTCTCGGTGACGCTGATCGAGCCTTCGCCCGGAATGTCCACGCGACGCAGTTCGCCATTCTTGTCGTAGGTGTAGGCCAGGGTGACGCCATCGGGGCCGGTGTATGTCTTGACCTTGTTGTCCGGGTAGTAGCTGTATGCACGCTTCAAGGCGACGCCATCGATGGTCACCGTTTCGCTGAGCAGGCGATCGGCATCGTCGTAAACCAGCACGCTACCGGCCCGATCCGTACCCCAGCCCACAAGGTTGTCTGCGGCATCCCAGGTGAAGTGGTCGGTGCTCTCCGGGGAATCATCGGCAAGGAAAGACTGGCGCCGGTCCAGGCGGCCGGCCGGATCGTAGCGGTAGGCCAGACGAACGCCGTTGGGGCGCAGGATGCCGGTCAGGTTGCCCGCGTCGTCGTAGGTATAGCTCGTGGTCTGGTTGGCCGCATTGGTCTCCGACAGCAGCAGGTTGCGTCGGTCGTACGTCATGCGCGTGACCTTGCCCTTGGCACTGGTCACGGAGATCAGGTTGTTGCGGTGGTCGTAACCCAGCTTGACGGTATGGCCGAGCTCATCGATGGTCTAAGCCAGGCGCCCGATACCGTCATGTTCGAATGACTGCGTATTGCCGTTGGGGTCGGTGAGCGTCCTGATGCGGCCACGCGCATCGTGGGTGGCTCCACTGGTTATCGTGTCATTGGCCAGCAATGCGCTCTGCTGCGTTGGCCGCTTGCGGCTGTCGTAGCGGAAAAGGCGCTGAAAGGTGGGGTAGGTGATCTTGCCGACACGGCGTGAACCGCGGTCGACACCATCCCCTTCGGCATAGTCGAGCAGGGTCTCGAAGTTCTCGCCATCGGTGACCTTGGTCAAGCGTCCGAGCGTGTCGTAGGAAAGCGAAGCCGTCTGCCCTGCCGCGTCCGTACGCCCGATCAGTTGCCCGGCCTTGTCGTATTGATCGCTGAAGACGGCACCGTACGGGTCGACGATGCCGGATTGGCGGCCGACGGCGTCGTAGGTGTACCGCGTGACCTTGCCGCGCGCGTCGGTCTCCGCGGCCAGCAGGCCGGTGTTGTCGTACTCGTAATGGACCGTGTTCCGGTTGGCGTCGGTCTCCGAGAGCAGGTTGCCCATGGCGTCGTACGTATAGCCCCACGCCTGTCCGAGCGGGTCCGTGGCCTTGGTCAAGTCGCCCAGATTGTCATACTCGTACTTCCAGACCTTGCCCTCGCCATCGGTGAGCTGGCTGACGTTGCCATTGGCATCCCAGCTCAGGCGGATGTCGGAATCCTGGTCGACCGAACCGTCCGGATTCGCACCGCCCTTGCGCCGAACCAGTTCCGGCTCGCCACGATCGTTGTAGACATATTCGGTGACCTGCTCTTCCGGCAGGCCTGCGGCAAGATGGAACTCGATCATGTTGCCGTTGGCGTCGTAGCGCATCTGGCGCTTCACGCCCGCTTCGTCCACGGCATCGTGGACGTTCGTGGAACTGGCCTCGTAGGTATAGCTTCGACTCGTTCCGTCGGCATAGGTGATGCGCGAGATCTCGTCGAAAGCGTTTCGCGTGACCTGGGTTTCCCCGTTGCGTTCATCCATGTAGGTCATGGCGCGCCCATCGCCACGGGCGGTCATCAATACCTTGCCGTCGACCTCGTGGAGGACGAGGCGGCCTTCCCTGTCGAACTTGAACGTTTCCAGCTTGCGGCCCGCGGCGGTTTGCGGGTAACGAAGCGTGATGTTGAATTCCTTCTTTAACTTGTCGTAGCCGTATTGGAAATCCGTCTGGCCGCCATCCGGCGCCGTGATCCGCGCAACGCGACTGGTTGCGCCATAGGCAATCTGCGTCACCCGCCCTGCGGCATCCGTGACCTTCTTGATGTTGAAGCGGGTGTCGACCACGATGACGCCGGCGCCACTGCCCGCGTCACTGCCGTCCGAGCCCTCTACCGCGCCGCTCCCCGTGCCGGATGAAACGGTGTTGTCTCCCAGCTTGCCGTAATCGAATGCCGTGACGTGCCCCAACGGGTCGGTGACCTTGCGCAAACGTCCGAGGTCGTCGTACTCGTAGCGGACACGGCGAATGCTCCCGTCGGAGGGCGTGTGGTCGCGTGCCTCGGTGATGAATCCGCCCGAATAGACGAATGTGAAGACCGTGCGTCCGTTGTCGTCGAGAACACGCTCGACCTGGCCGTTCTTGCCATACTGGAACCACACCCAGACGTCGTTGGGATCGCCGTAGCTCGTAATCCGGCCAAGGTTGTCGTATTCGATCCATTGACCGCTTCGATCGGTCCAGCGAAATCCGCCGACCATGGTGGTGGCAAGCCCGCCTTTCCCGGGTTTGCCGGGGACCGGGTTCGCGTCGGGACCCGTGCTCGCAGGCAATACGGGAACCGGGCGCTCGCGCACGACATAGCGTGGATGCTTGCTGCTGACAAACGTTACGCCATCGCTGTCCCGCGTGAACCCGACACCCTTTCGCGCAATGAACTGGAGGTCGCCATAATCCGGCAGGGCGGAACCATCCGTGTTCCTGCCGAAATACGGGTCGTTGGGTATGCGTGTCTGCTCGATCTTGAGCGGTGCATCCGCGGCCGCTTGCACGGACTCGCCGGCCACGGCTGTCGTGTCGCAGCTGCTTACGCCGTCGATCGACGTACAGGCAAAGAAGGCCCCGATGGATGGATAACTGGCCTTGTAGTAGCTGGGGCTGCCCAGGCCCGACCATTGCCGGTTGAACACCCACTGGCGGCCATCGAAGTCGCGATTCACGCGCACGTAGCCGCCCGGTACCTTCACGCGCAAATCATCTTGCTCAACGAAGAAGTCGCCGTTGCGGTTGCCCAGCCCCATGCGGCCATCCGCACCGAGCTGGAAACTGGTCTGGGCATGAACCGCCCGCATGGCCATCAGGGCCAGCAGCACCAGGAGAACGCGCGTCCAGGCATGGAAGAAAGCAAGCATGCCCATCGTGCGGTTTGCCGATCGCGCCATCATTTATTGCCCACCCTGATTGCCGTTGTCCGATTCCCTTCCGGGGTTGTCACAGTCGCCGGTACCCTTGGTGCACAAGAGCAACCCGGGCAGCGTCGAGGAACCTGGGCTGCCTGAGCCGCCCCATCCGCTGCCACCACCCGCCCAGCCACCGCTGCCGCTTCCACCACCGGGGCCGCTGGAGCCCGCGGGGCAGGTACCGCTCTCGGTGTAGAGCCAGTTGGCGGAAGACCCGCAATTGGTGCTTTCGGTGCCGTTGGCGCAGGTGTACTTGCAGGTCACCGGATAGCGATTGGTGTAGGTGAAGCACCCGGGTACGCCGGAAGCATTGCCACCGGAGCCGGAGCCGCCAGCGCCGCCCGACCCATTGCCGCTCCCCGAACCACTGCCCGAGCCACCGCCGGAGCCGCTGCCCGAACCACCTCCGGGACCATCGTCCGAACCGCCGCCCGAACCGCTTCCGCCGGAACCACCACCCTGCCCGCCGCCACTGCCGATGGAGGTCGCCCCCTTGAAGTCCCGCAGGGCGATGACGCGGTAAGGCAGGCGGACCCGTTGCTTCGCTTCCAGCGACGTGGGCGGTTGCGCCAGGAATTCGAGCTTGTAGTAATCATCGGCGCCGGGTGGACGAGCCACCAGATCGTCGGCACGAACAAGCCCATAGTTGGTCAGCGTCAACTCGCCCTGGAACACCTCGCCAGCCGCCATCTTCGGCAGGTTGATGCTGGTCGGCTGCAGGACGACCACCGGTGCGGGCACGTCGGTTTCGAACGTGGCGTTGAGGGTGATCGCGTAGCGGTCCTCGATGGTCACTTCGCGCACCGACCATTCGACCGAGATCAGCGTGTACTCCAGGAATACCGGCTGGTTGACGATCAGGCCCGGCTGGATCGAGAAGCGCCCGCTGGTGTCCTGGTGGTTGGGCGCACTGGCCTTGAACCGGTAGCTGCCGGCGGGCAGGTTCTGGAAGAACGCCTCGCCATAGGCATCGGTGGTCATCTCGTAGGTCTGGCTGGTCACCACCTCGTTCTGCAGGTAGACGCGCGCGCCGGCCAGGCCCGGGATCAGGTTGCCGTTCTTGTCGCGCGTGGCGGTATAGATGTCGGCCGCCTTGAACAGCACGTTGCCCTGCCCGCTTTGCGTGACCGAGACGAAGACATTGACGTCCTCCGACGACATGTTGCTGCCGGCGATGCGCAGGCGGAACTCGTAGATGCCCTCGGCCACCTGCGCATCGGGCGCGATGTTGAGGTCGATGTGCCGGGTTTCTCCCACGGCCACGCTCCCGAGGCTAGGATCGGTGGCAAGGCTGATCCAGGCCGGGGCCGCATTCCCGTCCTTGTCCAGCAGGCTGGCAACCACATCGCTCATGGCGACGAAGCCCTTGTTCTGGATGGCCACGCTGGCCACCGTCGACTGCCCCTGTGACAGCCCCGCCTGGACGTAGTTGGGCGTGGCGTAGAAAGCGGGCTTGGCTTCGCTCAGCGTGTAGTCCACGCCCAGCAGCGCCAGTGGCTCGGCACCGGAATCGTCGCTGCGCACGGCCAGTACGAGATGCCCGCTGGGCGCGGCGTCGTTGTCGCCGGAAATGCTCACCGGCAGCGACAGGTTCTGCCTTGGCGCGATATTGATCGGCGTGCCGGGCTCGACCTTGATGCCAGGGGCCAGGGCGCCACTGGGCTGGTACTGGGGCTCGTAGACGATACGCAGGTTGTTGGCCTTCGAGCCGGTGCCTGTCGTGGCGCGGTAGTCGATCTTGTACGCGTAGTTGCGCGGCACGCTCAGCTTGAACGAAGCCGGACCGACACTGATCCGGTTGATGGTGAAACGGGCCTGGTCCGGGCGATCGGTCATGTCCGGATGGATGGCGCCCACCTGGTATTCGCCGGAGTCGGTCAGGCTCGGCTTGAAAACGTAGCGGAAATTGCCGCTGGCGTCCGTGGTGACATCGGTCAGCCGCTCGAAACCCTCCTGGTTGATCGCGATCTTGAGCGGCGCATTGGGCACCGGCGCCTCGCTTTCACGATCCAGCGCCTGCCCTTCGATAACCACATCCTTGTTCCCGAAAGAAACCACGGGCTCGGCATGGCTGATCCGGCCGTAATACGGCGTGTTGCTCAGGGTCACATCGCGCTCGCTCCCCATGCCCGGGATCGAGACGGCATCGGCCTGCCCCGTGTCGTAGTGCAACTGGTCGACCTCCAGCCGCAGGCGCACCTGGTCGGGACTGCTGGCCGGCACCGGCATGACGAAAGGATCGGACACGTAGCGCTGGCCCGGCTCGATGCGCGCCACGGTCTGCCCGGTCGACAGGGTGACCACGCCCGAGCCCGTTGCCTGGCGATAAGGCGTGGTGCTGAGCAGGTTGCCGTCCTTGTCCAGCAGCTTGAAGCGCAATTCGCTGGAGTCGCTGTTGCCGTTGTTGCGGGCAGTCAGTAACTCGACCGCGACATCGGAAGTGTTTTCGATGCTCAGCCGTACTTTTCCGCTTGCACCACGCACGAAGCCCTCGGCATCCAGGCTGACGACCAGCGCGCTGTCGACCACGTCGAACTGCCGCTGCCAGCCCAGCCGGACCCGTTCGCCCTCGTGCGGCACGCTTTCGATCGCCACGGTCGCTGCAGCCGGGCTGGGCAGGTCTGGATAACCGCCGACGATGACCGGCACGATGCGCGTGGCGTTGCCTTCAAGGGCGAAGCTCTCCGAGCGGAAGCTGCGCGCGCCGATCGTGACCACCACCTGGCTGGACGCAAGCGCGCCGGACGACAGGTTGGAAACCTGCACGCCAAGACGGTTCATCACGTTCCGCTTCAACGGAAGTCCGGTTACCACCTGTGCGGTCACGTTCGGCAGTGCGATGCTGCGTGGCATGCGCACATCGTTGGCATCGACCGTTTCCACCGTGTAGTAGCGCTCGCCGCCGGTAAAGCCGGTATCGGTCATCTGGGTGGCCGTGGTCGGCGTCTGGGTCAGCTTGATCCGCGAATCGCCCTGGCCGATGTAGACGTCGTAGCCGACGGCGCCTTCACCATTGGGCGTCCAGCGCAGTACCGGCAGCGCACTGCCCACTTGTTCCACCTGCAGGGTCTTGACCGGAAGCAGGCCGAAATTGAGGTAGACCGAGTTGGAGATGGCCGATTCGTTGCCGGCCGCATCCAGCGCGGTGACCACGTAGGCATGTTCCGATTGCGAGGGCGCGGCATCCACGGCCTGCGGTGCATGGATGTTCTGCTTGATCGGCGTCAGGCCGTCGACCGAGGTGATCGTCGTCGTCGCCGCACGGTACAGCCGGTAGCTGGCAGGCGTGGATCCTACCGGCGGCTGCCAGGTGGCGACCACGCCCTGGCTGCCCAGGGTCAGTTGCAGGTTCTGCGGCGCGCCGGGAGCCATGCTGCTGGTCTGTATCTCGACCGCGGCCGATTCGCCGCTCAAGGCCTCCTGTCCGTTCGACGTGCGCACCGCCGCAACCGAATAGCCGTACAGACCATCGGCCGGCGTCGCGTCCACGGCGCTCGCGGCCGTACTGCGGGAAAGCGGTGTACGGCCCGTTTCACCCGGTGCCTGCCGGTAGAGCTGATAGGCGCTGGCGCCATCTACCGGTTGCCACTCCAGTTGCACCTTGCCCCCGGGCAGCGCCATGGCCCTGAGCCCCACCGGCACATTCAGTGCCGGAAGATCGCCCTGGTAGACCTGGAACACATTGGCGGCCTTGATCCGCGACGAGCTGTTGCCCAGCGCATCCATCGCGATGGCGGCAAAGCTCAATTGCTCGGGGGAGCCCTGCCCCGTATCGGCCGGCAACTGGAACCGCGCGCGCCAATGCGTCGCATCGATACGCTCCAGCCCGATCAGGCTGGTTGGTGTCCGCGCCGCGCCAGAGAGACGGTACTGCATGGCCGGCACCTTGTCCGCCGGAATCGCCTTGTCGAAAACGAAGCTTGCGGCGACATCGCGCGAGGCATCGGCCTTGATGGGCGCCGCCGGTTCCAGCGCGATCTCCGCCAGCGCGGGCCCCACCGTGTCGATATTCAGCGTGGCGCCCTCGTGCACGTCCACACCGCGGTTGCCGGTCAGGTCGCGCGCGGAGAACAGCACGTTGGCCAGGCCCGTGCCGGCATCCGCGCCGAGGGTCAAGGTGCCCTCGTAGTGGGTTTCGTCGCGCTTGACCAGGTCGACCGGAATCGGCAAGCCGCCCACCGGTACCAGGCTGAGGTAAGGCGTACCCAGCAAGGGTTCATTGACCGTCAGCTTCAGGTCGATCGGCCCCTGGCCATACGTCTGCGTCGCCGGGTCATAGGTACCGCGCGACTGGTATTCGATACGCTCGGCATATGGCCCGGCACGGTCAAGCCTGGCACTGGCCGACGCGGTAGGCACGCTGGCCGCATCGGCGGCGTTGATCGACACCACGCGATAGAAATAGGCGCCGTCACCCGCAGGTACATCGTCGTAGGAGATCGCACTGCGCGGCAGGTGCACGAGCTTCTGCGCCTCGCTGAGCTGGGCGAAATCGCTGCCGGCGCGATAGATCTCGTAGGCCACGGCGTTGGGATCGCTCGACGCGGTCCACGAGAGGTGGATCTTGCCGCCAATCACCTCGGCAGCCAGGTTCCCCGGCGGGGCCGGCACGGTGAGGTCCAGGGTGACTCGTCGCGCAGGCGACAAGGCGCTGGTGCCGTAGGTATCCGTGGCGGTCGCCTGGATCGTGTTGTCTCCGGATACCAGGGTGAGGCTCGCCGTGAAGCGGCCATCCGATCCGGAGGCCACCGGGTCGCCTGCCGGCGCACCATTGAGGACCAGTTGTACCTGGCTGCCCGGTTTGGCCGTACCCGACACCGTCAAGCTGGCACTGCGCGTGACCAGGCCATCAGCTGGCGCGGTGATACCCGGCGCCGGCGGCACCGCATGAGCCACGGTGATGGCATAGCTGAGCGTACTTTCGTTGCCAAGCGAATCGATGGCATGCAGTGCCAGCGTATGCGCGCCATTGGCGACATCGCCCAGGTCCAGCGCCACGGTGTAGCTGCCATTGCCAGCCGCAGTCCCGCGCACGCTGCCATCCAGCAACAGGTCGATCCGGGAGATGGCGCTGCGATCGGTCGCGTTGAGGGTAATCGTGACGCTGCGATCGAATGTCACGCCGTCGACCAGCGGCACGCCTCCCGCGGCTGCGTCCACCATGGCCGGGCCTTCGGTATCCGACGTCGGCGCCGCATGCGATACCGTCACGGTAATCGTCTGCCCGTCGCTGCGGCCAGCCGCATCGGTGGCGACAACCTTGAGCAGGTAATTGCCGTCAGCGACCGCATCGGTGTCCCAATCGACGCTGTAGGGGGCGGTAGTGCGCGTGGCCAGCAAGGTATCGCCCTGGAAGAACTGCACCTGTTTCACGCCGGAGACGTCGCTGGCCGTGGCCTCGATCGTGATCGGCTCGCGAATCAGGCTTCCCGCGGCAGGGTTGGTCAAGGCCACGGACGGAGGCCGGGTATCGATCAGCACGCCACCGGCGAGCGTCACCTCGGCCGTCGTCCCGTCGGGATTCCGGAACTGGGCAGTGATCGCCTTGCGACCATCGCCGGGGCTCACGGCAAAGTCGACGGCAGCACGGCCGTCGACCAGCGGCTGGAAGGCCACGCCGGTGAAGGCGCCGTCTTCCGCCACGCGGTATTCGGTGGCATTGACGCAGGAAAGTTCGAGGGCGAGTTCGCCTTGTTCGAAGAAGGGCGCTGGCGCCGCCAGCCGCACGGTCGGATCAAGCAACGGGGCCAGCGTGAGATATTTGCCGTAGTCGACCCCGCCCGACACGGCATCGCCGCGACCTTGCGGATTGCCATCCGGATCGGTGGGTCCGCTTGCGTCCCCCCACCAGTTGCCGGTGGCCTGGATCAGGCTCTGCGGCGTGCGGTTGATTACCGCCTTGTCGTTGTTGTGCGAAAACTGCGTGCTGCCGATGACCGGCAGGCTTCCGCCCGCGGCATCCAGGCCGACACCGTTGCGCAGGAAACTGGCACCGGTGATCTTCGGCGAGGCGCCGTCAAGCAGGCGCAGGCCAGTACTGCTGTCGCTGACCTGGAAGTACGGCAAGGCGGGGCTCGCGCCACGCAGGGTAAGCCCGGCGTCGGAACCATCCCCGCCGGCGTAGCGGATATGCAGCGCATCGAACGTGGCGCCACCGGCCGCAATGGAGGATTTCTCGACGCGCAGACCGCGCCAGTCCCCGGCTGCCGCGGTCTGCGGAGTCGCGTTGGTCTGGCCGGCGCTTGTATCGTCTTTCTGGCTGGTGAGCACGACATCCCTGCCACCATGCAGGCCGTCGCGCACGACCATTTGTGCGCCACTGCCGAACTTCACCACCACACCGCCGGACACCGTCAGGTCGGCCGCCATGGCGCATGACGCGGCCGCAAGCAGGGCACCGCAGGCGATGCCCGCAAGGGCGCGCCGCACCGCGGTGCGGCGCGCTTGCACGAGAGTGTGTTGTCCGGAGTGACTCATCGTGGCCGCACGTCCTGATTGCGTGATGTCCCAACCGCGCAGGCGTGCCGGCTCAGCCCCTGAAGCCGATCGAGCTGAGTGCTGCGTACGGCAGTTCGAATGACTTGCCCGAGCCGGTGATCAGGCGGGCCCGAGCCCCACCACTCAACGCGACGGAGACCTCGACCTTTTCGACGGCCTCGTTCTGCGCGAAACGGGAGAGCTTCCCGGCCATGCCACTGTCGAGGGAGGCTACGACGACGGTGTAGGTGGTCGTCGCCTGCAGCGTGCTCGGGCCTTGCGGCAGGGTCACGGAAACCGCGGCGGTACCTGCGGCGGTACTGCCGGTGATCGCCGGACTGATGGCTTCGGTGGTGGTGCCGTACGCCGGCACGACGCGCAACTGCACCGTATTGCCCACCGGTACGTTGGTGGTTTCGAAAGTCACCTCGACCGGACCGGTGGTGTCCGCCGGAAGGGAGACGTCATTGATGCCCGTCGGCGTGGCCGGGACCGGCTTGCCCGCTACCGAGGCGATGCGCAGGGCCGGCGCACTGGCAATGAACACGGGGCCGACATCGCCGCGGACATACGTCGGCGAGGTCGTGCCCGTGAAGTTGATGGCGTCGCCTTCGATGCGGATGCGGCCTTCGGAGCCGCCGGATTCGTTGTAGCCACCGCTGAATCCACAGTTCTGCCGGCGGTTCCCCCCGGAACTGATGCATCCACCCGGCGCATACAGCTTGCCATTGCCTGTGACACTGGTTGCCAGAAGGCGAATTGCGCCACCCGAGCCACCCGCACCTCGACCGCCTGCATTGGTACCGGCCAGTCCACCACCATCACCACCCGTAGCGTCAACGACACCCGTAAGCGTCAGCATCCCTGAAGATGCGATAAGAATGGCGCCGCCGCCGCCGCCGCCCCCCGAACCTGGATAATTGATGCCGCCCCGGCCTCCACCGCCACCCGAACCACCGACAAGTGGTTGCAGCAGGCTGGAGCCATATGCAGTGGCGTGTGTCAACGTGCCACTGCATCCCCATTTGGCCCTCCATTGGTACGCATCGTTGGCATAGGCACCGCATGCACCAGCGTAATGGTAGTAACCCGAGGCCGTGCATCCATCACCACCTTCGACACCTCCAAATCCGCCACCAGGTCCGAGCCCCGCACCACCACGGATGATGGCCGCCCGCTGGGCAGCATCATCGCGCCCACCGCGACCACCTGCGAAACCACCCGGCCCACCCACACCGGGCACGCCATCGTCCCCCTGCGCGCCATCGCCATCCGTACCCGTCGCTGCCGCATCGCCCCCGCGAACGTCGATCGTTCCGGCAATCGTCACGTCGCCGCTCGCCAGTAGGTAGACCGGGGTATTGGCCGCGTTCGGCTTGCACTTCACCGTGACGCCGGCAGGAATGTTGACGCTGGTGTAGTTGAGGATGCCCGAGGGCGGCAGCTGGATTTCGGTATTGACGGTCGGATTGAGCGCGCCATCGGCGCCGGTGCTGCCGCTGTCGACCGCATGGGCGGGCATGCAGGCCAGCGCCGCCACCAGGGCCGCCACCAGCGACACTCGCGAAGGCAGGTTTCGTTGCTGCTTCATGGCAAAACTCCTTGGAACATGGGTCGATGACGGCGTGCTGCATTCGATGGACGAAGCGAAAGCCGATACGGGTGTCCGGGACACAGTGCTGCGGGGTGGCCCTGTAGGCGGAATCGGCACGGGCCGGTCGCGCTCGCGTGGTGGCATGAACCTGGAGGCCCTCATTGCGGCTTCACCACGGTCATCGTGTTGACCGGGCTGGGCGTCGCCGCGGTGGCGCCACCAGGTACTTTCAGTTGCAGCACGCGCGAACCGGTCGATGCGTCGCCATCCAGATGCAGGGTCAGCTTCAGCAGCTCGCCCAGGCTGTCCTGCGACCATTCGGGCTTGCCGACCATGCTGATGCCGTCACCGGGCAGCAGGGCCGCGCCGGTCACGCTGGACAGGTCATGGCCGCGGATACTGAGGGTTACGGTGTCGCCTGCCGCAAGCACGATGGGCGTGACCGAATTCATTGCTGGCAGGCGGCCGATGCCGAACCCGGAAGCGGCGACGTTGGACCAGGGCACCTCGCCTTCGGCCGTGTACAGGTGCAGCTGGCGCGACCCGAGCGGGGCATCCTGCGCCACACCCACCGGCACGCTGAGCCGGCTGCCGGAAGCGTCCACTGAAACCGCATCGAACAGCATGCCCGTGGAAGGAGACGCACCGACCGAGGTCACCTGCCCCAGATCGACACCCTCGATGGTCAAGGTGCCGGAAGCGACCTGCAGCCAACCGTCGGTATCCGCACTGCTGGCGACCGCACCGACCAGGATGCGCACGGATGTCGACACTGCCTGCGTTTCGGCCGTGACCGGCTCCGGTTCCGGCTGCGGAATGGAGACTCCGACCGCTGGCGCCACCAACAGACCGTCGTAGTTGACCGGTTCTCCGCCCGCGCCGACGCTGACACCCACCATGCCCGAAACGATCGCGGGGTAAGTCGTGCCGATCTCGCCGGCGACCGTCACCGTATTGCCGGGGACACGCGAGGCATCGGACTCGCCGGCTGCCGTGGTCACGATGACCGTGCGGGGGCCCGTGGGTGCATCGGAGGCCACCAGCATGGCCACGCCCAGGGTGCTGCCGTCGTCGGACGCCGTGAAAGGCCGGTTGACGGTGATGCCTTCAGCCGGCTCCAGGCGCACGTCGGTCACGTTGTCCAGATAGCGGCCACGCAACAGAAGAGTCTGTGCATCACCACCCCGTGCCAGCACCAGCGGATCGACCGAAGACACTTCCGGCAATGGCGCGGATACCAGGAAAGACCCATCCATCACATTGGCGAAGGCCAGCGGGCCGGCCGCCGTATCGAGGACCAGGCGCCGCAAGCCGACGGTTGCGGCACCTTCCACCTCCAAGTGGAAGGTCAGCTCGGTGCCATCGGCATTCACGCTCGGTGCACCGACCGTCAAACCCTCCGCAGGCACCATCCGGACGGTACTGACTGCTGCCAGCCCCTGCCCGCGCACGGTGACGTCAAGAGCGGTCCCGATAATGCCGCGACGCGGTATGACGGCCGTTGCAGTCGCACCTGTGACAACGCCAACGTTGGAGTCGAGTACCGGTGCGATGGTGACCGGATCGCCCGGTGGCTCCGCATCGCCCACCAGCACCCCAACCGTCGTGGTGACCGACGTGTACGGTACCGGTTCGCTGCCCACCACGGTAAAGGTGTTCTCGGCGGCGGCCGTTTCGCTGCTGGTCCCGGCTGCATTGGCTACCCGCAGCACCCTGGCACCGAACGGCGCATCCGCAGCCACATGCAGGTTGAGCGTCGCCTGCGTACCGTCTTCGCTGATCTGCGGCAGCGCATCGATCTCGAGACCATCCGCCGGCTCCACCGAGAAGTGGCCCTTCTGCAGGTTGTGGCCGTGCACCGTCAGTGTCGCATGGGTATCGCGCAACACCTGCAGCGGTGAGACCGAATCGAGCTTCGGCAGCCCTGCGGCCAGCAGGACGGTGGCCTGGGCCGGATCGGCAAAGGTCAACAGCGCGCCATTGTCATCGAGCACTTCGATACGGCGCGCACCTGCGACCGCATTGGCGGCTGCCGACACCTCCACCGTCAGGCGGGTACCGTCGTCGGATACCTCGACGGCACCGACACTGACATCCTGCGACGGTACGAACTTGACCTGCGTACCCTGCGGGATCGCTGTACCGCGAATCACGAAGGTCTGCGTGGCGCCTACCGTCCAGGCGCCGGGAACGACGTCTCGCAACGATGCGCCCACGCCCACACCGACGACGCCCTGCAAGGTGACATCCGCCTCCGTGCCGGCCTGTTCGCCATCGACAAAGACCCCCACGGGTGGTGCGTAACTGGTATTGATGCCTTGGAAATCCGGCGTGATGAACATGGGCACGGAGCTGTTGCCCAAGGTCGCCGACTCGGCACGCAGCGTGACCGACCCTTGTACCAGCGGGGTAACGGTGACGTGGCCGCTGGTCTGGCCGGCGGCGATGACCAGCGAGGCCGGATCGACGGTCGCCTTGGTGGCGTCCGAAACCGAAAAGTCGATCGTGTGATCGCGGAAGTCCGGCTTGGACAGGCGCAGGGTGATCTGGTGCGGCTTGCCGTCCGGCGGCATGGCGATCGGCGTCGGCACGAAACTCACCGTCGGAGGCACCGGCATCTTCACCGTCAGCGTGACGCTGTTGGACAACAGGTACTGGCCGGAGACGCCCAGATCGGGCGTGCGCACCTGCAATGGCCAGGAGGCGGCGGCCGTTTGCGCAGGCAGGGTGGCGCGCATCTCCGTATTGCTGACGAACTGGCTGGTAATGACCGCCGAGTTGACCAACACCTCGGAGCTGGTATCGAAGTTGCGCCCGGTGACAACGATTTCGGCAGCCCCGGTACCCGCCATGACCGTATCCGGCGCAATGCCGCTTATGGCTGGAAGCGGCTGGGTGACAGTGAGCGCGCCGGGCACATCCACCTGGCCGGCATCGAACAGCAGACCCAATGCCGCAGGGCCGAGCTCGGCATCGACGGCAGCCTTCACCTGCAGGTTCAGCCGCGTCGAGGTGCTGCCGCTGAACGGGGTCACCGTCAGCCCCTTCCTGTCAAAGGAAGCCTTGGCCAAGCCGTCCAGGCGCACGCCGTCGAGGGCCAGGGTAACGGTCTGTCCACGCTCGATCGCATGCGGGTTGATCGCGGTCACCTTGGGTGACTGGCCGACCGAAACCACACCCGACTGGACCACGTAGGGAATGCCCAGTAGCCCCCAGGTGACATCGCCGGCGATGTCGCCGGCCGGTACGGCAATACCGTTCAGGCCATTGCCGTTCGCCTTGTTTCCCACCCCTGTTGGAGACGCCGCAAGATCGATCGAGATCGCAGGCCCTCGGCCATCGCGGATATCCAGGTAATTGAATACGGGGGCCGCTCCCGTCACGACAAGACCACTGCCATGCAGAAACGACACGTGATCGAGCCGCGTATCGATCGTGCCTGCGGTAAACGTCCAAGCCTGGTAGTCGCCCGGTGCCCCCGCACCATCGCGGTCGTTGGCCGAGCGTACCGTGACCGGTTGCGCCTCCGTGCCCAACGCCTGGATGCTTCCCTGCTGGAGCGTAAGGCTTGCTCCTGGCGCCATGTCGATTTCGGTGCCGGCATCGATGGCCAGGACGGCACCATCGCGGATATTTACGTTTCCCGACAGCAGATAGGGACCCTCTGCCGGCGTCCAGTGCGCGCAAGCACGGATGTCTCCGGAAATCGTCGTCTGCGCCCAAGCCGTGGTGACACCCAGCAGCAGGCCCGCCGCGACGACAAGGCGCAGCAGTTGAAACGACCAAGCTGGACGATCCCAGAGCAGGTATGCCATGAGTGCCTTCCGGGATGGGGGAAACATTTCGCGCAGACGCCCGCCCCGCCGCGGAAGGCAGGTATCGGTGGCGACGCGGAAAGGGCTAGCCGGCGGCGGATCGCGTCGAGGCGATGCCTGCTGTGATATCGGCTAAGGCGCCCTTGGAAGGCACGAGCACCTTTGGGTGCTGGCGGCAAGAAACGAATGGCGCCAAACCGGCGCGCTCTTGGCAGTGCTTCATCATGAATCCCCTGAGTCCCTTTGTGCTGGGAGTCCGGGATATCTCCACCCCGAACTCAGCAGGCCCAGATAGTACGTATGCGCTGCGCATATCGCAAGTTTTTACGAAAAACGCATGAAATCACTGAATCGACAGGGCTGAAGCCCCATTTCAGAGCCTGTGAGGGAATCCACTTCCCGTAGCTTTTCTTCCTTCACGAGCCCAACTCATGTGCGGACTCGCTCGCGCGAATCCCGCCCCCTCACCAATCCGTCATTCCGGCGGCTTTCAGCGGCTGAAGAGCCCGGTTGTCGAAAAAGCGCCTTGCCAGGATGACGGGCAAAATCAGGCCCGCCCTAAAGCATTGTCCGGCATGGCCGATATAAAACCCGTCGTCAGCCCATCGACATGATTCCAGACGGACATTCCCATGAAAATTCTCTTCGCCTCTGCCTTGCTCCTGCTCGCCCACATGGGCGCCCACGCGGCCTGTTCTGCCACCGACTTCTCGATTCAGTCATTCAAGATCAGACCCGTCTCCGGCGGATTTGGCCCCCGGGTCAGCCTCAGCGGCGAACTGGTCAACAATTGCCCCACGGCCGCCGCTGCGCAGATCCGCATCGTGGCCAAGGACGCCAGCGGTAGCGTAGTGGCCACCAAGCAGGGCTAGCCCGCCGGCACGTCCAACATCTCGCCCGGCAAGTCGGTCAGCTTCGACCTGGGGCGCCTGTTCCGCTTCAATGCCAGCATGCAGTCGTTTACCGCAAGCGTGAGCGAAGTACGCACCTGGTAACACGGTCCATTGCAGATCGTCCAACGGAAAAGGCCCCGCGAGGGGCCTTTCTCTTGACCGGTACCCGCGGACTTGTCCGGGAAATGCCGTTCGTCGTGTCGTCAATGCAGCTTGAACAGCTTGTCGAAGCCGGCCACGCGAAGCGTGCCGCGCAACGCGCCGTCCACGTTGATGATGCGAATGTCGGCCCGATCGCCACCGGCATGCTCGCGCAGCAACATCAACATGCCCAGCGCCGAGCTGTCCATGCTGCTGACCGAGGCCAGGTCGATCATGTAGCTGCGTGCGCGCGGAACCTCGCCCAGGCAGGCGTCGTGGAAATCGCGGTGCATCGAGAAATCGAAATGCTCGCCCAGCTGCAGGGTGAGGCAGTCCAGTTCGTCGTCGTGGTGGATGGTCAGGCTCATGTCGCGTCTCCTCAACGCCGGTATCGCAATCGGGGCGCCGCAGCGCCGCTGCTCAGAACAGTTCTATCTCGCCCGCGTCCATCGACCTCTGCAGGGCCGGCCCGCGCGAGCGCAGGCGTGCCTTCTCGCGCTGCGCCGCCAGCCGCGTACGCACGCGCTCCGCACGTTCGGTCAGCGCGGAGGCATCGTCGGCAGGCTCGCACGCGAGCGCTTCGATGTCGCGCGTGCATTCCGCCGTGATGTCCTGCAGCTCCACCAGCCGCGTGCGGGTCTGGTTGATCAGCTGGCTGAGGATGTCCTCGAATTGCAGCGACCGGATCGTGGTGGAGACGTCGGCGCCCAGGCCGCGGTTGATTTCGACGGCCTGATCGGCCACCGCGTTCGTCCGTGCATTGCTCTGCGTGACGTGTTCCATCATCGCGTCGATGCCACCCTTGGCGGACAACGCCACGTTGAGATCCTGCGATGCCATGGCGCCGACCAGTCCCCGCAGTTGCTGCATCGAATTCCGGGCGCGCTCGACATGGCTGCCGATCTGTTCGTTGAACTGGTTGGAGTGGCTGGCCAGGTTGCGGATCTCGCCGGCGACCACGGTGAACCCGCGTCCGGCCTCGCCCGCACGGGCAGCCTCGATCGCCGCGTTCAGCGCCAGCAGGTTCGTTTCCTCGGCGATGGTGTTGACGTTCTTCAGCAGGCCGAACACCGCGTCCATTTCCTTCGCCATGCCGTCGATGCGGTACACGATGCGCAGGCTGTCGCGCGAGAGCTGCACGATCAGGCCG
>Ga0164242_10001345_pt1 | contig 29086 bp, 59 predicted proteins | sample OricomgcompostMG_FD_108783 | JGI IMG/M metagenome (GOLD analysis project Ga0164242, IMG submission 108783) | Miracle-Growth compost microbial communities from Emeryville, California, USA - Original compost - Miracle growth compost (MG) ...
CTGCTCGCTGCGAAGGAGGCGGAATGATGACATACACACCGAGCACTGCACGGATTCGACGGTCCCACGAGGATCAGGGTGTCTCAACCCATGATTCTGAGCAGTATGGGGAGGAGTTTGACCGTTGGCTAGCCGCCCATGATGCGGAGGTTCGTGCCGATGAACGGGCGCGAATTGTGGCCGCTATCGACACCGCACTACAGAATGCAGAGGATAATGACTATTAAATGTAGAGGTCTGCGTTCAACTGGTAGGTGTGAGTGTACAACGTATTCCAAGTGGCGTAGGGTTGGGATGTACGATCACTGCGAATGCGGACATACTGAAAACATTCACCTAGAAGATGATGACAGCAAACGTAAGGCAAAGCGCAAGTAGGTTGGTATAATACGAGTGGGAGGAAGAAAGCTATGGCTGATATGTTGACTGAGAATACAAACGTCGATGAACTGGAAAAGGAATTTGAGAGTTCGATTCCGCCAATGGATGCCAGAGATAGATGTGATAGGTGCCAGAGCCGTAGCTACGTAGCTGTAATTCTCAATACCGGTGGCCGTCTCGATTGGTGTAAGCATCATTGGGAACGCTACGAACAGGCTTTGCTTCCGATTATTACAGACATCAGAGACCAGCGGGATCAACTAAATGCGCCCAAGGAATCTACAGTACACGCATAAGGAGGAATATGTTTCCATATTTTGAAGGTGATCCAACAAAACTCTTGGAAGCTATTACCAAGATGAAGACCGCTCAAGACAGCCATCAGGGTATCCAATTGAATACCGATGAGTCCAAGAGCATGCTGGAAGCCATGAAGTTCTTGCTAGAGACTTGGGCTGAGTCCAAGGAGATGAATCCTAACACCATCTCTTTTAGCAGTGAGCCAAATCGTTTCGTTGATATTGTCCAGCGATTCTCTGGTACTGCCACTCTATCTTCGGAAGATATTGACTTCTTCCTGATTGAGTACCGTCAGCTTCTGGATATCATCTCCCTATCGCGGACTGGTAAGACGCTGGAAGAGGTTAAGACTGCCCTGCGCCTTCAGCTAGGGGATGAAGAAGAGGGCGAATGAGCGGGCGTGAGGATTGGCTGGATCAATCCGTAGAGCGCTTCCGACAGCATTTCAAAGAGCGTGGATACAAGCTGCCCAAGAAGATCGAGGTATCAGTAGGGTTCCCTTCTATGGGCGTGAAGTCGAGTACGATTGGTGAGACATTCCCCCGTACAGCCAGCAAAAAAGGTGCCAATCAGATATTCATCTCGCCAAACGTCAAGAACTCTGTAGAGGTATTAACAGTTCTGGCGCATGAACTCATCCACGCTTATCTAGACTGTGAATTCGGCCATACAGCGCCGTTTCAAAAGATCGCGGGCAATATTGGCCTCACTACTCCCTGGGTTGAGGCCAAGGGCTCTGAGGCATTCCTGACGATGGTGAGAGGGTGGGCTGCCGAGCTTGGCAACTACCCGCACGGAGGATTTAAGGACTATCTAGTATTCTCTGATACTCAAAAGAGCTATCTAAAGCGCGTTGAGTGCCCTGATTGTCAATATCTCATGCGTATTACGAATAGGTGGCTGGCCAAGGCTGTTCCCAAGTGCCCGCTATGCAACAAGGAGATGGAAGTTGAATAAGTTTGAATTGAATCTGCCGGAAAAGCAAGAATTAGTGCAAATTGGGTATGAGCTGGCTGATGCTGCACAATGGCATAGCATATACACTGAAGATATAGGACTTTTAATCGAAAAGTTGGAAAAGTTAAAGACTAGAGTGGAAGATGATCCACGGTTTAAATATCAGAGGTAAAAATGCTATTAGATTTGCACGTAGAGGATGGCTACATTCCGCAACAGGGTGATGTCGTCAGGTTTCATAATGGACACTATGAGTGGACCGTCACAAAGGCTATCCCTTACATCAATACTGTTTATGTAGAGAGCCTAATCGGCAAGAAGAAGGGCGTCCAAAGTATTACCAACATCATTGCGATCCACAGAGACACAAACTTCCGCCCGGAGAAGGATCACACGCTGGAGTACGAAGATTGGACTGATCGGCCTTGAGCAAGTACTTGGTGTTTGATACAGTCTCAGGAGCCATGCTAGACTCGTGCGACACGTACGAGTGCAAGGACGGTTGGATGCTGCTGCACAAGGGAGAGAAGACTAATCTATACTCTTCTTACCCTGTGATCCGTGTCCAAGAGGTCGATAAGGAAGAGTACGACGAGCTTGTTCGCCGGTCTCAAGAGGTTGACGAAGACGAGGATGTAGAGTACGATCGTGAATACGAGTACGAAGCCGACGAGATGAGAAAGAGGCTGCTGAACATAACAAACGGGAGGTAATATGTATACTGCTTTTAGCGTGCTGATCTGGTTGTGGTTGGTGCCATATTTTATCTATGTCAATAATATGGTGATGTGGAAGAGAACAGTGCCGAACTCATTGGCCCGAGAGCATTATGCCAAGCGTTTGAGAGTTCTGAATTTTGTCGGCGGGATTATGCCCATATTAATTTTTGGCAACGCCGTGACTGCTGTAGTTCACGGACAGTTTATTTGGGCTGGCCTTGATCTTCTGTGTGGGGTTTACGTCGGTCGTGATGTCTATCGTGACATCAAGCGATTCTTGTCTGAAGATGATTTCTGGAAGAATCAGAAGAGTAAGTTCAAGCGCTGGGTTCGCAACACTTTTACGGTGAAGCAGGTAGTGTTTTCTAAAGTAAATAACTGAGGAGGATGATTATATTGTTCGGTACATTCGGTAGTCAGGGATTCGGTTTCGGAGCAGGAGATGACAGCGAGGAGCGTGATGCTCTTAAAAAGCTGGATATTAGCCTGGCCAAGAACCCTGTGAGTTCTGAGGTTAGCGACGAGGCGCGAGAGGCAGCAGAACGCTTGTTTGAGGCGTATGCAGCCTTTGTGCAGGCTGGATTCACACCCGGCGAGGCTCTGAGGATCGTTCTCGCCCAGGTGGCTAACGTTGAAGCTTGAGCCAGCAGCACCGCCCGCACGGCTCAGGATCACATTACCCGCTGGGAAGTATGTGATTGGCGATCCTAGCTATGTAATTCCCGCTCACTTGTGGATGAATTTCGTTGAGTTGGGTGATTACAAGAATCCTGATCCTGATCACATCGTGGCGGCAAAGTTCGACGGAAAGACGGCAATCGGCATTGCTACAGCTTACGGAGATGGCGTGTATGATGATCTGTACGGAAACTCCTATGGCGTGGACTCGGGCATGATTGGTGCGGTTCCCAAGAGCCTATTTGGGGTGCCATATCCGCAATTGGTGCATGAGCACATGTTTAACGAGCCGTTCGACTGTTATTTCCGCAAAGGCAAGATTGTTATTGGTAATGTCATAATCGATACAAACTAGGAGAATTACAATGGCGAATAAGAAGAAGTGGAAGAAGCGTTTCAAGCAGTTAACTAGCGATTATGAGTCTCTACTTAAGCTATACGGCGATATATCCGAATTTGCTCAGAAGCAGAATTGGGACCTCAAGGTTGCGGAAGCTTATCTGGAAGATGCCAAGCGGGATTTGGCAGATGCAGAATTAGACTACGATGATCTGAACAGCAACTACAGCGATCTGCTTAACTATGCTGCCGATGTTGACAATCAATTATTGGTAGCTGAGGCATATCTGGAGAATGCTGAGCGCGATAAGCTCGATCTACAGTATGAACTCGCTGCCAAGGAAAACGACGAATGGGATACCATCCATCGGAGGATTCCGCGTTGCCCGTGCCAAGGTCGAGATACGTTGACTCCATCTTGGGCACCGTGGCAGATTACTAGCAATACCAGCAACTGCGCTTGTGGCTGAGATATGTTTATAGAAGTACCAGATAATATCAAAATCACCGATCTGCATTATCTCAAACAGCTAATCAGCGAGATGACAGCAGATTGTTGGTGCGGACGTTGTGAAATCGAGCGTCGTTCGAAGGTTGCCGAAGAGACAAACTCGCCGCACTATGTACTGACTGGATTTATGATTGTATGTCCTGAATGCGGCAATAAGCGATGTCCTAGGGCGTCTTGGCACGGTTACAAATGCAATCACAGCAATGAGCCTGGCCAAGTAGGAGAGAAAATCTAGTACAATAAGGGTATGACAAAGTATGTACCCCAGGACCAGAGGCGTGTCTGTAGCCAATGCGGCAAGAACAACGCCATAAAGCCAGCGCGCCTCTGTCCAACCTGTAAGAGAGCCAATAAGAAGGCTAGTAAAGCGAAAGCTCGCAATACACGAGCTATGAATGTATATGGCCTTAAAGATGGCGACTATCAGAAACTCTGGGATAACGCCCCTTATGGCCCCGGCACTTGCTACATCTGTGGCGGCAAAGGGTCTGGAAAATTACATATCGAGCACAATCACAAGACTGGAGCTGTACGTGGATTGTGCTGTTACACGTGCAATTCAGTGATCCTAGCCCGGATCGGGCATGACAGTGTAGATAGATTAGAGTTCCTTTTAGGAAACGCCATTAAATATTTGGAAGAAGAGCCTGGCCAAACCATCCTGAAGGATGAGGGCGAATAGACCAGAGAATGATCCTTGACAACTGACCGAAGAGGAGTTGACGATGGACCAATGTGATGATAATCTTGTGATGTTGGTGACCAACCAAGTCTTCAGTTGTACGTGCGAGGGGTGCAGACGGCAAATCCTGACAGACAAGTTTGGACCAGAAGGTGCAGAGTTGTATTTTAAACTAGTTGGGGAGGGCCGTATTGACGGATCGAAAAGCAATTTTACAAAAGGCGATGGAGCAAGTCGGCAGTGATGTAGACTTCATCCACGCTCTCGCTAAAAGGCGAGAAGAATTAGGGTTGTCTCAACAAGATGTGGCGACACGTGCAGGTTGGCCATTGGGCACGGTGCAAGACATCGAATCGCTTAAACGCGATCCAACGCTCGGGGAGCTAAGGCGTTTTGCACTAGCAATCAGAGCATCTGTAAAACATAATATCACTGAGAAGGACTGATAATGGATGCTTCTTTTGACGATCTGCTACACCAATTCATTAAGAGCCGGTACGACGAGAATACAAGCAAGGTGCTTGTCGATCAGATACTCAGCCTGAGAGAGCAGATCGAACAGCAGGGTCGTTTGTACGAACTGCGCGAGATGGTAAAGTACCATCAGAAGATGGCTGACCATGCCAAGACCAAGGATGAGAAGAATACGCACATCGCGGATATTGTCGTCCTGGAGGCTAGAATCAGCTACTTGGAGAATCCTCGCGATACTCCACCCGTCACAACAGAGGAGTAGCTAATCTCTCGCGAGTATGTACCGTGCGCGAGAATTTTCTGGGAACTTTTTGGGAGGAAATATGGGTAATTTGAATGAATTTGGCCCTGGTCCGTACAACTGGCAGCAACGTCCGTTGGATCAGAAGCCGCCGAAGAAGAGCCACAAGGGGGTTATCGCTCTTGCTTCTGCCATCGGCTTGGTTGGACTGGCCCTGGGGTTTGGAGTCGGTTTGACATCTGGTAATGATAATAACGGTTCTACAATTGAGCCTACTGTCGTTGTCACCGAGACGGCTACGCCGAAGCCAGCGCCAACCGTTACGGTTACAGCACGGCCTAATTCCGATGAGCCGAAGAAGAAGGAAACTCATCACGGAGAAATTACGAGCGCCTATGATATCGAAGCTGATTATCAGGGATGTACGTGGTTGACCGATTTGGATCAGAGTGGAACCCAAGTCATCCACAGCGATGATTGTCAGGTTGCCGTTGCTTATTCAGAGACCGATGGGCTGGCGCTAGAATCAATTGAGCAGGGTGCTGGTGCAGTTGGCTACGGATACGTGGTGTACACTGATAAGTGGGCCGCATGGGTTTCTAACAGCGCCGATTCGGCGGCGTTGTCTCAGCGGTATGGAGCGAGCGTGGAGGAAGTATGAGTGCAGTAAAGAATTTCTATCGTAGCGATAGCGTGAATGCAAAGGGCAATCCAGTTTTCACATACGTCGAATACGATGCAACGGAAGAGACGTTCAATTTCGTCACCGACAAATCTTTTCGTCTAACGCCGCATGAGGCGCGGCATCTCGGAAAGATTATGCAGCTTTGGGCAGATAACCAGCAGGCTGATATCAAAGAGCTGTATAGTGAGGCCAACCAGTGAGCGATGAACAGATAAAGCTGCGCATCATAATAGCGCGCACGATGGCGCTTGCAGTATTGGCAGCCCTTGCTTTTGGAGCTATAGCAATTGTGTCTTTTACGTTGCACGCATGGGTTTTGGCAATATTAATGACAATATCCTCAATAGGTTACGCTGTAGCATTCTACAAACTCATACCGAGGGCACTACGGGATTGGAATATTTAAAGAATTGGAGGAGAGATTTGATGAGCGAAAAATACGAGTACCATTTGGTCGAGCGTAGCGCATATATAACTGACGAACTTATTAGCCTTGCGAATGATGGGGGCGATATGACAGCTATTGCGCAAGATATTATTGGCTGCAATAACCTTCTTCTCGGTTGGTATATGGACGATGATGAAGGTATTTTGACTGCCTATACCTTCAGAAGGTTGAGTGTTTAATGAGCAATGATCGTTTGAAGTATCTCCTCAATGAGCGGCGAGCAATTCTGGAAGAGCAGCAGATAATCAAGTCTGCGCTGGATGAAGTTAATTCAGAACTTCTGGATTTGCTTGCTGACTCCGATGGAGAGACAATTGATGGAGAGACCGTAAAGGTCATCCGTCCCAGCAACAAGATGGAATACGACTGGGATAAGCTGCGCGCAAAGGTATCTGACGAGCAGTGGAAGCGTATTACAATGAATGTTCCAAGCAAGGAACTCCTAGAGTCCGCCGTATCAGACGGCGTTATTGAACTCTCAACGGTGAGCGATTCAACAATTACGATACCCGGTACGAGACCTTACATCAAGGTAACGAGAAAGAAGTAATGGTAGTAATTCTCATCGTTTTCGCAATTTTTATTGGTCTAGCAGTGTTTGATTACATCATGGACCAAAAGCACTCTGAATCCGTTTATCATAAGGATGTTGGATGGATCAACATGCACCCTCACAGCAAGTGGTGGAGCAAGTAAGACCAACCATCAAGCGGGCCATAATTGGCTGGCACGTCTATGATGGTGGAGGTACTAAGAAGTGGTACCTTAGAAGAAGAGAGGCAGAGAGGGAAGTCTCTCACATCGAGAAAGTATTTCTAGCTCACAATGAATCTCCTCGCAAGATGTACATCAGCTTGGTTGTTCACGAAGAAGGTAGAGATATCTTTCACAAGACGACACCGGTAGCATCGGTCAACTCCCGACTAGAGGGTGTCATGGCTCTTGAAGAGAGCTACAAACAAATGTGGAGACAGATCAAATGGTGTTTCCACACAACCAACCAAATAGAAGCCTCAAGGAAGGCTCAGAAACAGGTTAAGGAATAATGGGTATCAAGATTCGCCAAATCGGCAACATTCGAGAAGAACTCAAGAAGCAGAAGGACAACAAGTCCAGCGGAACCCGTGCGAATTTCGCGACGTGGATTCCTCACAAGGATGATGCCGAGCTACGCTGCCGATTCCTGGCAGACCCGGATAACAACGGCTGGTTGGGTTACGATCAGTTCTACGTTCCCGGCAAGGGTGTTGTAGTTGCCACCGATGACAACTGGGATTACTACACTGAAGAGAAGAACATGTGGCCAAGCCGCAGGTTCTACGCCCCGATTCTCGATTTCGAGAGCAACGAGGTAAAGGTTCTGGAGGTTCCTAACTCCATCGTTGAAGATATTCTCCTTCTGGGAGACCGTTGGGGTGGAGATTCCAAGACTCTGACGGCATTTGATGTCGCTTTGTACAAGACTGGTTACCAGAAGGACACGACCTATCACGTCGAGTTCGTCGGTGCCAAGGAACTTGATCTGAGCATCTACGAGGTTCCCGATCTGGAAGCATCCCTTCAGGCTAAGATCGATTGGCAGGAGGGTAAGTCCAAGAAGGAAGAGGATGCATCCGACGAGCTTGAGGATGAGGTTGTCGAGACAGCTTCTTCTGATGACGAGCCGCCGTTTGTGCCTGATCCTCCGAAGAAGACCATCACCCGTAAGCGTACTATCAAGAGGAAGTAATGAAGTACACAATGCAGCGGGATATGGATGTGGCCGAAGCACGGAGGGCATTGAAGGCTGCCGAAGAGCAGGTGTCGCTACAAAATCGGTGCAGCTATGAAGGCCGCGTATACAATAGCAATGGTGAATTAATCGCTGTGTTCGAAAACCTAGACGGCGGCGAATTCGCTACCGGTTATCTAGTTAACAGTGTAGCTAGAGATTTGTTTGGAGACGATGCGCACACACGAGTTATCCCAGTGTTTGATCTGAGTGGTTTGAGTGACTGACCTAAACAGTCTTGTTGAGGCTCTTGTCGATGAAATTTCGGCAAGGGTCTACGACAAGGTAGAGAAGCGTCTGACGCAGCAGTTTGGTAAGCCATGGCCGGATGTAGAAACCTCCGAGCCAGAGGTAGAGACCAAGGAAAAGCCGTTCGTTCGGACGGTTGACAAGGTTCTGGGCAATCCGCTAGAGGAAGCTCTGGATAAGATCGGTGAGGCAACTGACGAGCCAGAGACATCTAGCCTGTTTACATCTACAAAGGATGAGCGCCGAGAGCATTACAAGGCGCTGACGGCACCGGCAGTACGCGAACTACTCATGGAAGCTGAAGGTCTGAAGCCAGCAGATTTCAAGGGTATGAGTAAGGCTGATCTGGTTGAGCGTGCAGTTAACTTCGAGTTGCTCACGGGCAAGCATCTAGACGATGACTCAGACGACCCCGGAGACGAGGTTGTAGAGCCTGAGGCTGAGCCTGAGGACGAGGTTGTAGAGCCTTCTGACGAGGGTGAAGACCTGACCTACGACCAAGCCTTGAAGCTTGACCTTGCAGAGCTGAAGCAGATTGCTTTAGATTCTGGGTTTGAAGCCGATGAGTTAAAGGGTCTAGATGTTGATGCAGTTGTTGATCTTCTCTTCTCGTCCGATGACGAGCTAGAGTTGGATGACCTTCTGGATATGCCTTTCGATTCGCTGGTCAAGGTGGCTGAGCAGTTGGGTGTGGAGTACGACGAGAACATTTCTCGCCCCGACCTCGCCCAAACCATCTACCGCCAAGCCAGCGAGTGATAGAATAGTTCGAGTTGTTACCTACAGGCTCGTGCGTTGTTACCTCCCTGGCGCACGAGTCTGGTCTATCTAATGATATAATTATTGGTAGCAACTCCTCCTCCCGCCCGGTCAGACTAACTCCTCCCAAGTCTGGCCGGGTTCCTCTTTGTATGGAGTGTTTATGAAGGTTGCGTATCTAAAAGATCGTATAGAGTTGCACAATGAAGCTGGCATGGTTGACGGTTGGTACCAATACCGGAGTGGCATGGAGAGTCAAAAATTTCACTGGTGGTGCAACGGCACCTTCTATGATATAGTCACCATCACAGATGGCTTGATTGCTGGCGAACTGATGGAGGAGGCATTCTGTGTGGAGCGGGAATGAACTTTTACAATGGCTGGATATCGATCACAAGTGGGCAGTGACTATTGAGGCGTATGTTGGATATATCAAAGTGTGGGGTCTAAATATAAATGATTCATTTAGATTAAGGGGAGTGAGTACAGCAAATGTCAAAGAACTCGTTGAAGAAGCGTATTGTTATCAGTCTTGAGCGTTTGTGTGCAGCGCTTGACGACATCCCGGTGCCGTACCGGCGCACAGACACCGGGAGGTTGGGGTTGCGCCCATCCAACATCGGGTGCTATCCTCTTGGTCTGGCGGTAAAGTCGTTCGAACTCCAAGAACATTGGAATCTGTCTCCCGATTGGCTTGACAAGCGCCAGAAGCGTAGGTAGAGTTACACCAAGATCAGAGATGATCGCCTCCCAGAGGGATGGGCTGCCACCTGTCTCTCACCGGCTCTAGGGCTGCCACTCTAGAGCCACAAGCACCCGTATCGGCGCGATCTTATACATCGTGGAATATAATGCCGTAGTCTGGGCCACGTAGGTTCGAATCCTACCGGGTGTACTGAGCAAGATAAATATTACAAGTCGAGGAGGAACAATGGATTCAAATTGGCAAAATGCATTCAAGATAGTTCTAGATAATCAAAATAATCGCTATGTTGTTGGACCTGGGTATGTGTTCGCCGTCACAGGGGATACTACAGACGAGATTTTGCAACATCTTGAAGACCTGCGGAACGGTGTAGAGATGGAGGAATTCTTTCTCTCCGATGAGGTTGACAAGGAACTGCGGCTAGGTTAGAGTATGTCTTGCAGGGAACAAGGTGTCACTCGCGGTAGTTCTAGACAACTCCGTAGGAGGTAAGGCTCCGATGAGAAACCACCTTGTTTTAAACGACAAACGTTCATGTGCCCTGTTCATATAAAATACCTTCGGGAGGCAATATGTTTCATGTAATCATCTTAATCGCGCTCTTGATCCTGTCGATTGATTCAGTGATCAGCGTTATCGCGCGTTTGGTTTATCACATCAAGGGTGTGTATGAAGGCAAGTCAAAGCCAGAGCACGAGTCTGCTTGGTTCTGGGCGGAAATCATCGGCGGAGTCTTGTGGATTTCACTGGCCTACCTCGCTTACACGAGCTGGTTCTGATTACTGGGAGGAAATATGAAGAAACTTAAAGGCTTTATCTATGCGGTACTGCTGACATCTATCGGAGTCTTTGGGCTCGCTGCATGTAGCTTGGTGCCCAACAAGCCGCAACCGGCTGTGACAGTCACAGCACCTGCGCCAACGGTTACTGTGACGGCACCACCAGAGCCCACCAAGACTGTTACCGAGAAGGCTAAGCCTGCACCGACCGTCACTGTGACAGCCAAGCCGAAGAAGACTACTGAGAGTGTTCCGCAGCAGTCTAGTGAGCGCACGGCTGATAAGATCGCGGCAGAGAACGCTAACTGTGATTGGACCGAGGATGATAACATCTACACGTCGTCATGGTGTCGCGGAATCATCGTTGATGTCCCTGACGGCATGGACCCGACTGTGGTAGCATACGAGCTGGCAGCAGAGCTTGACGAGACTGACGGCGACTACTATGTTGTCGGCAAGGATTACATCTACTACACGCCGGACCATAGTGACGCTAAGTACGTCAAGAGCAACTACGGCGGAACTATCTATACAGATGACATCTGATAAGCGCAGAGTCCGTAACGAGTATATGATTGAGATATACCGGAATGGAGATTTGCTCTCGGAAGGCGGTTGGAGACCGTATTACTACGCCCATAACTACAAAGAAGGCGGCGGGATTCACGGTAGCACTAACAAGCAGGATGTTTATCGAGAATTCAACAGGATAAATACAAATCCGCACCCCGCTGAACAAGGAAATCAATTTCGCATGGTCAAACGTCGGTTCGTTGTAACGACGAGTGCGACAGATTGGGAGGAAGTATGAATAAGATTGTTAAGGCTCTAGCTGGTGGTGCTGTGGCACTTGCTGGTGTGGTAGGATTCGCAGCATGTTCATCTGATGCGGATGTGGCCAGCAAGAACATGAGCAAGGATGCCGACAACTTCCAGATTTATCGCCAGATCGTGGTGTATGATCTGTTCACAGACACCTATGTCCTGGAAGTCAAGGGATACTGTTCTCTCGGCAACGATGACTCGGGCGGCGAAGTAACCTATACCTGCAAGGTCGGCAAGGACAAGTACATCAAGAACATCGTGCGCGGAGGAGATAATAAGATTGTCTTTTCCAACCAACTCGATGCCACCAACGTTTCGACCGATCACTACGAGGTCAACTTCAAGCCGAAGTCGGTTGTTCCTGACATTCGTGGCCGCTGAGAGTTGACACACCATCATCTCCGATGTAGGCTTGAGGTAATCCTACAGAGGAGATATGATGAGCAAGGTAGCGCTAAGAGAAACTGGTGAATCGCCAGAAGAAGCCACCAAGAAACTTGAAGAGAAAGCGATTCGTTTTGATCGAATCGGAGAAATAGGAATAACAAAAGACATCTTAAGAATGAATAGTCAGAATGAGCCGGTGTATCAGTACACTGCGAGTGCTGATTACAAGATGTAGTAGGGCTGAGAAGTCAGTAGCCGCTAATTCGTGAGGGCCATGGCTCACGCAAATCAAACCATGGCGCATGGACCCATAGCCCAGCGGTTAGAGGCAGCGGACTTAAAATCCGCACAGCGTGAGTTCGAATCTCACTGGGTCTACTTGTACAAAGGGAGGAGAATATATGAACCCAACTGTCTTTAACATCCTGTGGGTTTGTGTGCTGGTAATCTTCGGTGGATTGTTCGTCGTCCTAGAGACAGCGGCCTTGACCAACAAGCAGAAGGATGATACGCTCTCCGAGAGGTTGCGAGATTGGTTCCACACCAACACCAAGGTGGGCCGTATCGTCTGGCTAGTTGTGTGGATTATCTTCGCTGGCTGGTTTGCAATCCATATCGCTATAGGCCAGAATTACTGGTTCTGAGGAGGGGTATATGATTATTGCTGCCGGTATTGTTGGTTATGTCATCGTCGGGCTTATCGCCCTGCGAATCGGCTACGTGCTGGACGCCAAGGATGGTGATGCGTGGGATTCGGACGACGCCCCGCTCATGATCGGCATGGCATCCATCTGGCCAATTGTTGGGCTGGTGTTGGGAATCTACGAGGTCGGTTTCGGTGTCTGGAAACTGGTGACTCTGCCAACTCGCCAGCAGCGCCGCGAGGCCAAGTTGGAGGAGGTTCGCAAGGAGCGCGAACGCTTGGATGCCAGAATCAAGGAGTTGGAGAAGGATATAGGTATGAAGGTAGAGCCATGACACCAGAAGAAGTTCGCAGATGGGCAGATCGCATTTATTACCCATTCACAGATCGCGACTGGACCTACACAAGATACCATGGGTTGAAGCATATCCGGCACAAGGATGATTACTCTGGTAGCGACGCAATTCCGCGAAGGGTTCAGAGAGCGTTCAAGCATTTATTCCAGATTCGTTTTGAAGAGTGGGAGAAGACTCTGCGCGGAAAGACATTGAGGGATCGCCTTCTTTCTCGCTGGTATGGATTCTTGATTGCACTCGAAACCCCAAACAATCTACCTGATGGACAGATTGGCGGGGCATACACAATCTGGGAAGAGCAGGCTGATTACATCATCACTGTCCGACCATCGGTTGGAGATGAGATTGCCAAATTCTTGCGAGAGTGCCCTGACAATCCATACGCAATCGCCATCGCGACAGAAGTTAAGAGGGCTGTTGAAACTGGGTACAAAGATTGTTCCGAATCCGCTTGACACCAAGAAGAGGTCCGTGTTAGACTAAAGATATCGACCTTGGGAAAGTGTCAGAAGCTACAACTCCATAGAGTATAGGTCTGGTAGGTTGCGGAACCAGACAGCTTGCGGTAACATAGTGAGTCCGCAGTGTTACACGGCAAGTTCAAGCGTCCTTAGTTCAATGGTAGAGCATCGGCTTCCAAACCCGATAATAGGGGTTCGAATCCTCTAGGACGTGCTAGAGACGGCGACGGCTGTCTCTTGGGTGTGACCGAACGTGGAGTTAGAAGATGACTCCCATAAGGTACATGCATGCAGCAGATAACCAGACCAGGCCAATGCGGTGAGGGATGGGAAGCGGATAGCAACCGCCGAAACTGTAGCTTAGCGGCAAATGCATGATCTGAACGTACTACTGATACCAAAAGTCTTCCGTTCAGTCGGGGTGGAGTCCCCGCACCCACCACATTGTTCCCTGCCGTGCCCCGGCACTGGCAGGGTTTATCTACCTGTAGCTCAGTTAGTAGAGCACTCGGTTTGGGACCGAGAGGCCGCGAGGGCGGGACTCGCCAGGTAGACCATGATATGATGAAGCCCCGGTTGTGTTTGAGGCAGCCGGGGTTCTTTTGATATAAGAGGGAGGATATCTATGACAAACATTGTTGTCAGCGCTGAGGTATGGCGCGAAAATGTTGGTGGCTATGACCCAGATGATCCGTGGAGCCGTGATAGTACTGTCGGCGGTGTCTCTGGCGCCACAGCTCGCACTCTACGCGATGGAGAAGACGAGAGCAGCTACTTTTATGGCGAAGCGTGGCAGGGAGACTTGGACGCAAAGCGTGGGGATATGGTTTATGCTGTTATTGTTGGATACACAACCGGAGATACATTCGGCACTGATGGTGGTAATGCTGAAGTAGTGGATGTTTTTGCAGATGCAGACCGCGAGAAGGCGTATGATCTTGCCGATGCTATTGAAGGATTTCAAAAAGGCAGTTTCGGCCAATTTGAATCGCATGGTAAAGAGTATTATTACAATTGGTCAGACTACTTCGGTGGTCTAGATTCTGTACATGTTTATCCTATAAGGGTGGGACGATGAAGGTTATTGTAGAGACTCGCAAGAATCCTGAAGATGATTATGGATTCGCTGCTGCTGTGTTCTGTGCGAAGTGTAAGAAGTTTTTGACGACGTGTACAGATTTAGATATGGTTGGTTGTCTGTTTGTCGCCCACGAGTGTGAGGAAGACTGATGCGTGCAACCTTCCATCGCGCAAATAATTCTCAGTGGATTTGGACAATCCAAGCCGAGAACTGGCGGATCGTTGGCCGAAGTTCAGAGAGTTACCACAACAAACAAGATTGCATCAATAATTTCGAACAAGTAACTGGGCGTGTTGTGAACGTAGAGGCCAAGGTCGCTTTTGTCTATGGCGATGAAAATGAACTTACCGATGAATGGCAAGTTGTCTTTGACAAATGAACTGGGAAACACGCACAATTAGCGGCATGCGCTGCTACATGTTGCACAGCGACATGGGGATACGTTTGGCAGAAGTTTTCACCAAGCCAGCGAATCCTAGTGTATGGATGTATTACATCAGGAGACCGGCACAGTCTTGGCTGCTCATTGATATTCACTCCCAACCAACTGAGCAGACGCTAGAAGCTGTAGCCGATGTTGTGGCTGAGTTCTGGGCTTGACCAGTTTTTGATCTTGATGTAGACTTGCGATACGACGATGAAAGAGGGTGTACCGATGGATAAAATTCAATTAGACCTGTTGGATGCAGGCGAAATCGTGAGTGATGATGTCGGTCACTTGTTCATGCGTGTCACCGATCGAATAAGCGATGATGGCGCGCTGGTCAACTTTGTGTGTCAGTGTGGCGAGGAGTGGACCTCTGCTGTCGTGATTGAAGAGGTTGGCGGTGGTGATGCGCTCAAGCGATGCAAGGTTACGTGTGAATAATATTCTTGATTTTCGCGGCAGCGTGGATGATTTTTTCAAGCATGTGCAGAGCCATTGGGAAGACGGAGGCGCTGTCACCTACATTACGTGGGGCGATGTCTTCCCGGTACCAGCTAACGTTCGCTGGCGCTTTGAAGCACACGGTAATCAGAACAATCTAGAGATACTGAATCAGTTGCGCACAACAAAGCTGTATCAAGATTGCATGTACTCAGACGTAATTGATTCTGATGGGCATGATGTGTGCGTGTTCAGCTATGTTTTCGAGCGTAGTTTCCAAGATTATAAGGGGTGAGGTTGATGGGTCAATATATTCCTCTGGATAATGAAGTAACGGCAGTCCAATTCACAGGCGATAATCTAGATGAATTCAAAGATATCCCCGGTGTTGAAGTTCGAGGACCGTTTGATCCTTGGGCAGAGTTTGGAGTTAGCATCGAAGTATTCAGTGATAATTACAGTTTTGAACTCTACGAAGGCGAATGGGGTGTATTCTGGCCGAGTGGAAAGGCGGAGTTTTTCTCCGATGATCTATTCCACAAGACTTTCCGGCCAGCGAATGGAGGATAATGATTTCTGTTAAGACACTTGCAGATACATACAATTTAGACACCGGTGATCGGCTGACAACGCTTGAGCTAGTTTACCCTCGCGTTGTACATTCAGAGTTCATGACTCACAGGACATTTTCACGTAACGCCGGTAGCTCTCGTGCCAAGCCAATCAAGACTGTTATAAAAGAGGTAGAGGAGAACCCATACATCCCTCGCGCTTTCGGACTCGCGCAGAAGGGCATGCAGCCGAAAGAGTTTATCTACAAAGATGAAACCGATATCGACCGGTGGAACGAGTATCAGGATTACGTTGAATGGTGGTGCGGTTCGCTGGATCAAGCTCTTGAGATGGCAAAGAAGGGCGCGGCACTAGGTCTGCACAAGCAGGTTGTTAATCGCTTGCTTGAACCGTTTCAACACATCTCTGTGGTCTGTACGGCAACCGACTGGGACAACTTTATCAATCTTCGTACCGAACTTGATGAGAACGGCAACCCGATGGCCGACATACCGATCTATGATCTAGCGGTTGAAGTGCGAGATGAGCTTGACACCCATCAGCCAGAGCAGGTACATTACGGGTACTGGCATGTTCCATACGCGGGTGGAGAAGGCTGGGATGACCTGAGCCCGCAGGATCAGCTTCGGGCATCTATCGCTCGTTGCGCCAGAGTTTCGTACAGAACGTATCAAGGCGGCATTGATGTTGACAAAGACTTGGCCCTGTACTATTCTCTAGCCAAGAATAATCATCTCAGTCCTCTAGAACATGTAGCGTGCGCTACGGAGGATGCACGGTTTGCTAATCTATCTGGATTCAAATCGTTCAGAGGGTTCTACGAAGACGGAAGAATTAACTGACGCGAGTGCTTGACAACTACTCGCAGGAGTACTAGACTCCAACACATCATCAGAAACACCTAGGAGGAAATTTATGGCTACTATCAGCGTTCAAGACATCAAGTTCTACATCGAGGGCGGCTACAACGTCCTGTTGCAGGGTCTTCACGGGGTTGGTAAGACTCAGATGCTCCGCGAGGCTTGCGACGAGCTTGGTCTGGTCTTGAAGTACTACTCTGCATCCACCATGGACCCCTTCACCGACTTCGTTGGTATTCCTTACCCCGTAGAGAATGCGGATGGTCGTCGGGTTCTGGAATCCGTTCGGCCCCACGAGATTGATAAGGCACAGGTTGTCTTCTTCGATGAGTTCAACCGCGCTGATCCCAAGGTGCTCAACGCCGTCATGGAGATGCTCCAGTTCGGTACCATCAATGGTGAGCCGCTGCCGAACTTGAAGTGCGTTATCGCAGCACAGAATCCACCGGATGATGACTACAATGTCATCTCTCTGGATAAGGCTATCGTTGACCGGTTTGACTTCTTCGCTGAGGTTCCCGCCTCTCCGGATAAGTCTTACCTCGTAGCCGCTCTTGGCCGCGATTACGGCGACGAGGGCAAGCGCGTTGCTGCCGCTCTGATCGATTGGGTCAAGGAGCACAAGACCGAGGATTCCAAGCACGCTGAGTACATCTCTCCGCGTAAGATTGAGAAGATCGGTCGCACCTATATCGATTTCACCAAGCGTGGCGCGAACTACAACCGCGTGCTGAATGCGATGGAGCACATCTTGCCTCCGGGGCAGGCGTGGGATCACGCTCGCCTGACGGCACTGCTGTACGGCGACGCCACGCAGGATATGAACAATGCTGATTACGATTTCAGCAACGCTGATCCCGAGTGGTTGATCGAGACCGCAGACAAGGGTGATCTGGGTGAGTGGTTCAAGAACCAGACTGATCCATCCAAGCGTGAGATGGTTTTGGCGATGTTCGCTCGCATCCGCATCGATCACGTCGCTCCGAAGTTCTCGGCGGTTCTGGAGCATATCAATCAGGATGAGTACAATAAGTACTTCCGCTACGGTGAGGGCGATTTCGGTAAGCCGAATGTCATCCGCCGCGAGGTTTTCCGCACCACGATTGAGCAGGTAGATCAGACCCCTGAACTGTCAGAGGAAGCTCGCGAGCGCATCCTGAGCTGGATTCCGCCGAAGGAGGATAACTGACACATGAAGATCGCACCAGAGAATTACAAGCGAGGTATGGCATACCTCAACGCCAATTTCCCTTTCTTCACCGTTATGGTCACCAACCTGGGGCGTCCAGTTATCAATGTAAACGTCTTGGGAAAAGACCAGAATGGTGACCCGATCTACGAGGTTCCGACTCTCCAAGTCCAGCGTCGTCTGGATGAAGAGAAGTTTGAGCTAGCAGTCAATGAGCGGTTCCTGGACAACCTCACGGATGCTGAGGTTGCCGGGACCCTCGCTCACGAATCCTTCCACATCCTGTTCAGCCACTTGTCAGAGCAGGTCACGGACAAGGCGACTGAGAAGGCCAAAGAGTTTTATCCCGATGGTTCCGAACACCAGATCAAGGATATGGCTCAGAAGATGGTTGTTCTGGCACACGAATGCGTCTGCAATGATAACGTCATTAACGAGGGATTCGATCTGCCAGACCTCCGCAAGCCTAATCCTAAGACGGGTGAACTTGAGGGTGGACCCTTCTTCGGTCCCGATGTCGTTGGTCGCTCTGTGGCCTACTACACGACCGATGAGGTTATCGACCTGTTCAAGAAGCCCGGAGAGAAGGACAGTGGCGACGGCAACAAGTCTGGCGAAATTCTGGACAAGATGGGAGGCGGCGGAAACGAACACTTTGTGCTCGTGGACGAGGACGATCTGAAGGATTTGCAGGATGCCATCAGCAAGGGTATTCGCCACGCTGTGTACGAGGGCAAACTAGATCCGAAGGATATTCAGTCCGACGACATCAAGAATATCTTGAAGATTCGCCCGAAGTCCAAGCGCGCCGGTGCAACCAATTCCAAGATACAACGTCAGTTCGAGAAGGCTGGCTTGAGCGTTAACTGGTTCAAGTATCTTCGTCGTCTCGATCCGTCTGCATTCCGCGATGGTGGAAACGCTGGGGATTGGAAGGCTAGTTGGCACCGACCGCGCAAGAAGATTGCATGGATGGCTGATCCGACTCGCAGTGGTCCTCGTGTCAATCTGCCGGTTCAGAAGCCGCGATTCAACGCCAACAACATCGGTGCGCTGAAGCCTCACATCGTTCTGGCTCTTGACTTCTCCGGTTCTATTCCACCAGAGATGCAGACGGTTATGGGCAATCTGGCCCGGATGGTTCCTGATTCAATCGATGTCAACTGCTGCACGTTCAGCACGGAATACGTTCCGTTTGATCACAAGCTGGATCAGCAGGAGGTTGCATCTGGTGGAACTGACTTCTCTGCGATTCAGAATTTCATCGATAGCTTGAATCTGAAGCGACAGCCGCACGTTGTTGTTATCACCGATGGACAGGCTCAGTTCTCTCGCAATGCTCCGACACAGGAGGCATTGGATAACAAGTGGAACTGGCTGCTGATCAATCGTAACGACGCTGTGTACGCGGGCAATGTACCGACAAATACGGTCGAATTTCTTGACGATTACTTGAGCGACAAGTAGACCTCCCCGGATGGGGTTCTGATGATGATGGGCAGTCCCGAGTCAAGCGGGGCTGCCTGTTCCTTATCATGTGTGGTAGTATTTTGCGTGAAGCATAGTTGGGATATTAAGGAGATAAATTATGGACGAAATCGTAGAGACCGTCAAGGATCGTGTTCTGGACATTCTTACCGATCTGAAGTATGATGAGGTATGGCAGGACGAGATTGTCGAAATTGCCGGTGAGGGAACCGAAAAAGACGTTAAGAGCACGGTTGCTCACATCATCAGGATGATTGAAAACGAACTCTAAGGTGGAGGAAAATGGGATCGGAGATTCTTGCTCGTAAGCGCGAGGAGAAGCAAGCTGAGAAGAACGCTCGTCGGGAGGAAGTAGATTATATTCTCGAAACTTACGGCATGGATGAGTGCGAGGACGGAGATATCCTTTACTGGACCAAGCAGTTTGTAGAAGATGGCCCGCAGTATAACTACGTTGCAACCCGAGCTAGAGGGCAGTGGTACATCTCTGGCAAAGCAGAGCACTTGTCTTGGGTAGATTTGCTTCTAGAGATTGAGCGCGAAAATGCTGGTCTCATTCAAATCTACAAGGTGTGCGAGGTCGAAGAGTACTTTGTCGAACAAGACTAAATTACAGTTCAGGTCGGATGATAATGAATAGTTCTACCTCATCAACGATCCAGAAAATAGTAATAATTGCGTAGCGGCTGTCGGGCAATGGAACGGCTTGCAGCGAGTGGCCTATTGCGTAGAGGGATATACGGTTGCTGCTTACGATTATGATCAGTACAACGTCAATGAACTTCTAGATTTCACCAAGAGGCATTTTGCACAACGGAGGATTAAATGGGCGGACGGGTTGAACTCGAAAAATCTATCGAGAATCTGTATTGGCATTGGTTGGTAATAGATAAAGATGAGGATACTTGTGTCGGCGCATTGAGATATGATACAGACAGATTGAGGCACCAATTTGCTCATTGCACGGGCGGGATGGTATCCAAAACCATCAACTTCGCTTACGATGATGCGCTAAAAGTTCTTAACGACGTTCGAGAAGCTTATAACATAACGGAGGATTAAATGGATAGTATGTTTGGGCATCTGCATCTACATACTCAGTTCAGTGTGATCGATGGAATGTCTCCGGTGGATAACATCGTGGAACGGGTAGAGCGCCACGGACAGCCAATGATGGCTACAACCGACCATGGAGTCATGTCTGCGACCGTCAAGGCGTACAAGGCTACTAAGGCGGCGGGCATCAAGTATTTCCCCGGCATCGAGGCATATATCATTGATCCGGCTATAGACGCCGCTGGACTGGACGAATCGGCAGATGCCGAACGCTACCACCTTGGGATGCTCGCACTCGATCTGAAGGGCTACCAGGGGCTGGTTAAGCTATCTACACTCTCCTACCAGCGACCTCGTTTCTACAAGTTCCCGCGTCTGCTGGTAGATGATCTAGCAGAGTTTGGCGAAGAGTACGGCCAGCACATCGCTATTACAACCGGATGTGTATTCGGGCTGGTCGAAAAGACTCTGACCGATAGAGGCGCGCAAGAGGCGGACGGTATTCTCCGCATGCTCCAGCAAGTGACTCCGAACGTTTATGTAGAGCTTCAGAAGCACAACATCCCCGATGAGTTCAATGCGATGCCAGAAGATGAGTTGAACGAGCAGATGCTCGGGCTAGCTGATCGCAACGGACTGCCGATTATCACCACCAACGATTGTCATTACCTTGAGCAGAGCCACAAGAATGCTCATGACATGATGAAGAAGGTAGGATACATGCAGTCAGAGGGCGGCAATGAATTCCCTGGCGATACCTATCATGTAGCTTCCACTGGCTGGATGAAAGAGCATTGGAACGAAGATATCTGGAATCGCTTCGAGCAGGCTTATGCAGACATCTACGCGAAGAACGATCTAGTTATTCCACAGCTTGACACCTTTACCGCGCACGTCCCAGAGGTCAGCGTCACTCCCGATGCCGCTCTGAAGGGCTTGTGCTATATTGCTTTGGATAAGTATCTGCCAGAGGATGCCGATAGGGATAAGTATGTAGATCAGCTAGAGCATGAATTAGATGTCATCAAGTATACTCAGACGCCGAACTACTTCCTTCTGGTTAAGCAGTGCGTAGACTATGCTCGTAGTGTTGATATCCCTGTAGAGGCTCGTGGCTCTGCCGCTGGCTCTCTGGTATGTTTCCTTCTGGATATCACTCAGGTTGATCCACTGGTGTGGGGAACTACTTTTGAGCGCTTCCTCTCGCGGGATCGCGTTGGCCAGATGCCCGATGTTGATATCGACATTTCCGATGTTGATAGGCACCTGATCTTATCCTATTTGGACAACCTAGAAATCAATGGAGTCAAGTATAAGACGAGCCAGATCGGCACATTCAGCAAACTGGGTCAAAGCAAAGATGATCCAAATGATACAGGCTCTGTGTTCAACAAATACATGGGATTCCTTCGGCACTCATTCAGCGAGGCTGCATGGAAGAACGAGCAGAAGCATGCTGCTGAGGAAGGGCGCAAGCCTGTCAAGAGTCATGCTGACAAGCAGGGTGCTATCAATTACAACCTATCTCCTGAGTCTGGTATTAAAACTATTGCTGATATCGAGAAGGTTCGCCCGCAGGATTACGAGCAAATCAAGAAGATCATTGACATGAACAGCGTGTACCAATCGAAGGGTACGCACGCTGGTGGCATCTTGATTTCTGGCGAAGAGGTAAACATTCAGGATTTCATTCCACAGATGTTTATCCCGTCCGGAGAAGGCACTTGGGTTACCCAATATACAATGAAGGATGTTGAGCAGTTCGGTTTGTTGAAGATGGACTGGCTTGGCCAAACATCATTAACAGTCATGCGCAAGTGTCAAGAATTCATGGGGCGAGAAAACCCTCTGGACTTCTCGTGGATTCCGTTTGACGATCAAGAGGTTATGCGATATGTTAGTAAGAAGGCATATCGGCGTCGTACAGGACAGAACCATACTGGTATCTTCCATCTTGAGCAGTTTCCGAAATCAGTTGCCATGTGCGATCTACAACCCAAGAGCACTGAGGATTTTGTCATCTGGCAGGCTTATTCGATGCCCGGTGCAACTGACTCAGGTGCAAAGGATATCTATCTCGCTCGGCGTAACAGTAAGAAGAAGGAAGATTACGGATATCAGCATCAAATTCTGCGAGATGTGTTCGATCTGACAAACGGAGTCATGCTATTCCAAGAGCAAGTACTAGAGGTCTGTCGCAAGGTAGGAATGCCTGGCGACGAGTTGACTAGTTTCTTCAAGATTATTAAGGATAGTGGTGCAGGTGCAACAGAACGTAACAAGAAGCGTCTGGAGGAAGCTAAGCCGCGCTTCGAGCAGCTTGCTAGCGATGCTGGGCTTACTTCAAAGGAAATTAGTTGGGTCTGGAAACAGATGGTCGCAATGGGTGGGTACGCTTTCAATCGGGCTCACGCTGCGTCTTATGGAATTAGATCGTATCGTACGGCGTACCTTAAGAAATATTATCCGGTAGAGTACATGGCGGCTCTGCTATACTGCTGGGCTGGTTCCAATTCCAAGACCAAGTACAAGGGTGCTCCAACATTGAAGGAGCATATCTATTTGGACGAAGCAGAGAACAACATGAAGCTAGATGTACTCCCGGCCAGGCTGAGTAAGTCGGACTGGAACTGGGGCATCAATGAGGTCGGTGGGCGCAAGATTCTTCGTAAGGGCTTCTTAAGCATCAAGGGAATTGGTGAGTCCGCCGCTAAGAGTATCGCTGCCGGGTTGCCGTATACTGATCTTGATGACTTTGTTGAACGGTCAGGGGTAACCGGCGCAACTGCCTACAAAAACTACAAGCGCAAGAATGACAAGCCACCGGAGCCCGATGAATATAAGGGTGTTTTGGGGATTCTACAGAAGCATGGAGTGCTAGATTTTGAGTAAAGTAACTGATACCATCGCGTTGTTGAACAAGACTCTAGGGTCTGAGGTTACAACCGGTGGTGATAACCAGTTGAAGAATGAATATTGGTCTACAGGTATCCTGCCGTTGGATGCATTGCTCGGAGGAGGCTTCCAGAAGCGTCGTATGGCCCTTCTGGCGGGCGAATCGGCAACCCTGAAGAGTATGATCGGGTTGGCTACTGCTGGGCAGGTGCAGCGCAACGGAGGCACCGCTGCCATCATCGACACTGAGCACGCTTTCAACCCTGACTGGGCAACTGCACTAGGAATTGATGTAGATGAATTAATCATCTCTCGTCCCAAGACGGGCGAAGAGGCTGTGGATCAGATGGAGATTCTCATCCGTAATGATGTTGATTACATCTGTATGGACTCCATCGCCACACTGTTACCAAAGGCTGAGCGCGATATCATGCTCTCTGGCAAGGACAACATTCAGCCAGCGCGTATTGCAGCGCTCATGGCAGTCGGTCTGCGCAGGTTGAATACTGCCAACGAGAATACCTGTATCGTATGGGTTAGCCAGATGCGAGACAACCTAGGGGCTATGGCATTCTCTCCGAAGACAATTATCACCGGTGGCAAGAGTATCCACTACTACGTTTCGCAGAGCGTTAAGTTGACAAAGGTGGGGAAGCTAGTTCAGGATGTCGAATACTATAATGGCGACAAGAACGCAAAGGACAAGCAGATCATTGTTCAGCAGTTCAAGGCCGAGCTAAGCAAGTCTAGAAACACTCAGCCATTCGCTATTCAGCACTTCAATTTTGATCTACGCGGCGGTGTAATCGATACTCCACAATATCTGATTCAGCAGGGATTGGATATGGGAGTTGTTCAGCGACCCAACAATCGGACATGGAATGTTGAGATTCCGAACACCGAAACTGGCGAAATCCTATACGAGACATCGGTAACCGGAAAGGATGCATTCGCCGCAGAGGTTTATGAGAATAAGGAGTTGCAGAACCATTTGATCGATGCTGTCGCAGGACGCTATAACCTAGATCCAGAGGTATACAAGTGGAACGAGTGATTGTCACTGGTGGCCGCAGCTATAACAAGGCTGAATGGGTCTACGCTGCTTTGGATGAATTGATCGACAAGGAAAACGATATCGTCATTCACGGTGACGCAGCGACGGGTGTAGATGCATACACCAATAATTGGTGCCTAAAGAATAATGTGATGCAGGAGCGTGTTCCACCAGCTTACAATCAGTACGGCAGCCGCGCCGGAAGGCGCAAGAACCAAATCATGGTAGCAATGGGTGCCAGACTGTGTATCGCCTTCCCTATTCTCGGGGTGGGCGATACATGGGATTGTATGCGCCAAGCCAAAGAGGCAGGGATAATGGTTATCAACCTTGGAGAGAAGCACAAATAATGCCTTCAGATTTACCGTGGAAGAACATGGATAGCCCACAAAAGCAAGGCCGAAAAATCGAGAAGGAATGGGCCAAGAAGTATGGTGCTAGAGTCCATCCAATGAGTGGAGCCGGATCGATTAAAGGAGACTACTCCAATGCAGAAACCGTGTTTGAACAGAAACTTGTCACCAAAGGACATCACACCCACAGCTTAAATGGTAAGAAACTTAACGAGCATCTGCAAAATGCGCTGAGGCAGGGTAAAGATGCTGTCTACGTTGTGTACTTTGAAGAATTCGATATGACAGTTGAGGCAAGTGTAAGGCGTGGCAAATGAATCATCGTTGGGAATATTACGGTACTTTTTACGATCTGATAGTTGATAACGAAGCGGTTTGCTCGCTTCGATCGGAAGATGATCCCTTCTATATCAACCTGTATTACTCGATTAATGGGATTCTGACAGATATTTGCGATATGCCAGATTCGCTGCCTGAGTGCCTAGATTTAGTAGAGGAGGCTTTCGATGTTGCCTAAGGCATGGCCGTTTGGGCAGAAGACTCATGACGGTATTGAGCCGCCAATCTATTATGAGTGGAAGACTGATAAGAAGATGCAGGAAACCACAAGCAAAAAGGGCACAACGGCGCGCAAGATTCGCCGCAATCCAAACCATCCTCGCTGGAACTTCCGTCACAGCCTTTTAACATGGTGGCAGATCAGGATCAAACTTATTGGCACCGACCCCGAAGGTAGGCGTATCATAGTTATCAGACCCGGCGATGGCGAACCGATCTACATTCGAATCGGCAACCGTGTAGAACTCTTCCGGGCGGGCAAAAAGATGACTTGGGATACAGATGCAGATGAGACACCGATTACAGCAGAAAATCAGCGGCTTTATGGCAAGAAGCGATATTATGCAGGCTGAGTGAATTGCCCAACATGCGGTAAGCATATGCACGAGAAGCAGGAAGATGCTTACCGCCAGATGATCGGTTTGCGAAAGTCGCGCAACGCAAAGAATCTGCACGTGTACTATCATCAGGCATGCGGACACTGGCATGTGGGAGGACGTATTAAGAGGAGGAAATGAATGATTGCTTGGTTAATTGTTGCAGCGCTATACGCTGTTGTGACTCTGTGGATTTTGTCTACAACACTTCTGGCGAGCGACGATTGCGCAATGGCCGGTGCTGCTGAGGAGTTCGGCATTGAATTCAAGTCATTGAAGAGGTTCTTGGCCATAGGCAGTTGGCTGTGGCCAGTACTCGTGACATTCATGATGGTCAGGTTCATGCGGCTGTTGACCAGCGAGAGGAAATAACATCACTACATCGATGAAAAAAGTCTTGGAGCAATCCAAAGACCCCAAACTATTACTGCTTCCCAAGATCAACGAATACCTTCTGCAACATGGTGGCGAGAAGTACACTGAGAAGGCTATGAATCAGGTCTGGGAGGCTTTGACGACTCCGGGTAGGGATAGACGCAAGTCATTCTCTGCAAGCTCAGCAGGGACCTGTAAGCGCCGCCAGGAGTTCGTTTATCTTGGGTACCCGCAGAAGCCTGTCATGCCGAAACAACAGGTTGTCTTCACTATTGGGCATTGGCTCCACGCTCAGACCCAGGCGATGTTGTTGTCTGCCGACCTGATCCAAGATATCGAGGTACCTATTGCGCTACCACAATACAACGCGAAGGGATCGATGGACGGACAAGGTTTTGTGTGGTGGGAGCCCGCTAATTCAAAGTGGGCGGGACAGGAATTCATCCTAGAGGCCAAGACGGTTGGAGCTAGGGTTTGGCAAGATAAGGTCAAGAAAGGTAAGCCTTCTGACGATCACCTTGCGCAGATTCACCGGTACTTCGCTGCCACTGGGATCAGACTTTGCAGTTATCTCATGATTGACAAGGGCAACACCGGGCCAGAAGGCTTGGTTGAATTCGTTGTTGAAGCGGATGACAAACTCCTAGACGAATCCTTTAAAGAGCTAGAGGCTTTAAAGGAGGCGGAAGACAAACAAGAGCTGCATCCGATGCTTCGCCTATGCACGATGAAGACTGGTACTGACTGGCGTTACTGTCCTTTTGCGGGGCGTGATGGTGTGTGCCTGAATACGCATGAGTGGAAGGCTTATGGCGTTGACACAGACTGAGATGTGTAGTAACATTCCATGCATGAGTGAAGGGAGGTCAAGTGGTAACAATCAAGGCGGACAAGACTAGACGTGCTCTACGAGATTCTGTGTCGATTAGTTTCGGGTTGGGAACACCAGACGAGATAAGCGATGAAATCCAGGGCATGTTGGATGTTTTGTTGGATCGGGTTCATTCGCCAATCGATCCAGATAAGCCAACGGCTCTGATGGAGGTAGCTGATGCTTACTACATGAGAGCTAGCGAGATTGCATTCAAGATTCATCGACTGGAACGGAAGGGCGTTATCAAGCGGGGAGATGAGTTGTATCGCCTTCGTACGGGCGAGATTGCTGACTTTCTGGAAGCTTGTAAACGAACAATCGAGACAGGTTCTCGTCGCTTGAGCGCGATGCAGTATGAACTAGATCAATCACGGATGGGTAGAGCCGGGTGAAGGATTACTTATTACGGTTCGCACCGGCTGTCGTTGGTGGGGTTCTGGTAGCATTCCTGTTCGGGTTTCAAAACGTTCAAGGTATCATCATTGCCGCTCTGTTGGCGCTGGTGATCGTCTTGATGAATGAGATTCGTAGACAAGAACTGAGAAATAAAGAGTTACAAGTAGAAATAGATGTAATGAAGTTTGAAACGGACAAGAAGATAGAAGCATTAGCTAAAAACACGAGCGAAAACTTTGGTAATCTGTCTGGCGCATTCTATGAAGATATGCAAGCATTAGCCGATGACATCGGTAACGATATTCACGAACTAACAGTTCTCATTGCGGACAACCGCTTCGGCGAGAACGAATAAGGAGGATCACCAGTGGCAGTTCCTAATGAGCAGATGCTCATCTCTAGTATTCTGAAGCACCACAATCTTCAGTCAGCCCTCAAGAAGGGCTTGAACCTGAATATGTTCCACATCTATCCGGATGAGTACAAATGGATTGAAGAATACTATCTCAGTCATTCCAAGACCCCAAGCATGGAAGCCTTTGTTACTAAGTTCAACAACTTCCGCATCAAGAAGATCGAACAGGACGAGACCGATCACTTCGTTGAGGAAGTCAAGGAGGATCACAAGCGCAAGTTCTCCATCCAGACCGTTGAAGATGCAATGGGTAAGATCGAGCAACACGATGTTGATGGTGCTATCAAACTCATGCATGATCGCGCTATCAAGATTCATCACGATCTAGGACTCATCAATGATGGTGACGTGTTCAAGGATCACGACGATATCCTCAATGAGTTCACCCTTCGGCGCACCCGATACGAGAAGTATGGCGCTAGCGGTGTCAAGACAGGCTTCGGAACTTTTGATGCGCGCACTGGTGGGTTCGCCCCAGGAGAGTTCCACGTATTCTCTGCACGTTCCGGCGTTGGCAAGTCGTGGAGCCTTCAGAAGATGGCAGCACAAGCCGCTCTCGATGGTTACACGGTGCAGTACGAGGCTCTAGAGCAGCCGCGTACCAACGTCATGGCCCGAATCATGTCTCTCGTCAGCAAGGATTTGATTCAAGATGTTGTAGACCCACAGGCACTGCTTTGGGGGCATGGATACGATATCAAGTCGCTCAACCGTTTGGTTGATAAGTTCCAGTCAGACGTTCGCGGAAAGTTGCACGTCGCTGACGGAACCAAGGGCAAGGTATCTATCTCGATGATTGCCGCTCAGATCGAGCGCAATAAGCCAGATATCGTTTTCGTGGATCACATCACGCTGGTTGACAGGCAGAACAGAGATTTCTCTGGTGTTTCGGAGGTCGCAGACGATCTGACGCAATTGGCCAACCAATACTCGATTCCAATTGTTTCTGCATCGCAGCTTAACCGTGCTGGTGCTGGTGGTAACATCGGTCTAGAGCACCTTGCAGAATCTGACAAGATCGGACAGGACGCCACTGGTGTCGTGACAATCAAGAAATTGTCTCGTCGGGCTGTAGAATACGAGATGATTAAGAGCCGAAACGGTATCGGTGACTTCAAGTGGCACTGTGAATTCGACCCAACATTCGGCATCTTCAAGGAGCGTTCATTTGAAGATATCCGTGAAATTGTAATTGATGATGAGGCAGAGGAGGCAGCAAACCGATGAGCCAGACAACCAGCCAAGAATTTTTAATGAAGCCTGTGGTTGTAGAGGCGTGGCATCTACAACAGGACAATCTCGATCTTATCGCGCAGTGGTGTA
>Ga0164242_10001346_pt1 | contig 29068 bp, 22 predicted proteins | sample OricomgcompostMG_FD_108783 | JGI IMG/M metagenome (GOLD analysis project Ga0164242, IMG submission 108783) | Miracle-Growth compost microbial communities from Emeryville, California, USA - Original compost - Miracle growth compost (MG) ...
AGGCGGTTGGAGTAGCCCCACTCGTTGTCGTACCAGGAGGCGACCTTGACCTGGTTGCCGATGACCTTGGTCAGCGGCGCGTCGAAGATCGAGGAGGCCGGGTTGGTCACGATGTCCGAGGAGACGATCGGGTCGGTCGAGTAGACCAGGTAGCGGCCGTCGGCGGCCTTCTTGACGATCTCGTTGATCTCCTCGACCGAGGTCTCCCGAGAGGCCTCGAAGGAGAGGTCGGTGATCGAGCCGGTCGGCACCGGCACGCGCAGCGCGTAGCCGTCGAGCTTGCCCTTGAGCTCGGGCAGCACCAGGCCGATCGCCTTGGCGGCGCCGGTGGAGGTCGGGACGACGTTGATCGCGGCGGCGCGGGCGCGGCGCAGGTCCTTGTGGATGTTGTCCTGCAGGTTCTGGTCGGCGGTGTAGGCGTGCACCGTGGTCATCAGGCCGCGCTCGATCCCGATGCCCTCGTGCAGCGCCTTGGCCAGCGGCGCGAGGCAGTTGGTGGTGCAGGACGCATTGGAGATGACGGTGTGCGCCTCGGGGTCGTAGACGCCCTCGTTCACGCCCATCACGATGGTGGCGTCCTCGTTGCTCGCCGGCGCCGAGATGATGACCTTCTTGGCGCCGCCGTTGTCGACGTGCGCACGGGCCTTGGTGGCATCGGTGAAGAAGCCGGTCGACTCCACCACGACGTCGACGCCCAGGTCGGCCCACTTGAGGTTCGCCGGGTCCCGCTCGGCGAAGGCCTTGACGACCTGGTCGCCGACCTTGATCTCGCCGTCGGAGGCGACCACGTCCGTGTCGAGGGTGCCCAGGATGGTGTCGTACTTCAGCAGGTGCGCGAGCACGGCGTTGTCGGACAGGTCGTTGACGCCCACGATCTCGATGTCGAGACCGGAAGCGCGGACGGCGCGGAAGAAGTTCCGGCCGATGCGGCCGAACCCGTTGATACCTACACGAACGGTCACTGCTGACTCCTGCTCTGGATGGCTTCCTTCGCCTCCGACCCTAGCGACTACCGGCCAGTCAGGCTGCACCCGTCCGTCCGTCGACGGGTTTGGGACGATCCAATGTCACAGGCGTCACACCGGCGGCGTCGGATCGGCCCCGACTCAGGCCTCGTCGGCCAGCATCTCGGGGGTCAGGGAGGCTTCCGTATCGGGGATGCCGAGCTCCTCGGCACGCTTGTCGGCCATCGCCAGCAGCCGCCGGATCCGGCCCGCGATGGCGTCCTTGGTCAGCGCTGGCTCGTGCAGCTGGCCCAGCTCCTCCAGGGATGCCTGCTTGTGCTTGAGGCGCAGCTCCCCGGCGAGTCGCAGATGCTCGGGTACGTCGTCGCCGAGGATCTCCATGGCCCGCTCCACTCGAGCCCCGGCGGCGACGGCCGCACGCGCCGAGCGGCGCAGATTGGCGTCGTCGAAGTTGGCCAGCCGGTTGGCGGTGGCGCGCACCTCGCGGCGCATCCGGCGCTCCTCCCAGGCCATCAGCGACTCGTGCGCGCCCAGCCGGGTGAGCAGCTGGCCGATGGCGTCGCCGTCGCGGATGACCACCCGGTCGACGCCGCGCACCTCGCGCGCCTTGGCCTGGATGCCGAGCCGGCGGGCGACGCCGACCAGGGCCAGCGCGGCCTCCGCCCCCGGGCAGGTCACCTCCAGCGAGCTGGAACGACCCGGCTCGGTCAGCGATCCGTGCGCCAGGAAGGCGCCACGCCAGGCCGCCACGGCGTCGCAGGCGGCGCCGGAGACGACCGCCGGCGGCAGCCCCCGCACCGGCCGTCCCCGCTGGTCCAGCAGGCCCGTCTGCCGGGCGAGCGCCTCGCCGTCCTTGACCACCCGGACGATGTAGCGCGAGCCCTTGCGGATGCCGTTGCCCTGCACGATCGCGACCTCGGCCTGATGGCCGTAGACCTCGGCGACCTCCTTGCGCAGCCGACGCGCGGCCGCGCCGGTGTCCAGCTCCGCCTCGACCACGATCCGGCCGTTGACGATGTGGAGGCCACCGGCGAAGCGCAGCATCGAGGCCACCTCGGCCTTGCGGCAACAGGTCTTCGTGATCTGGGTGCTCGCAAGCTCCGCCTTCACCTGTGCCGTCATCGCCATAGCGGGGAGTCTTTCAGATCAGTCAACGACCCGCAGCAGCGACGGTCGCTGTCGCCAGTCGAGCGTCCTGTTCGCGTACGGCGTGCACGTCCCCGGTCAGCGTCAGCCGGACCCGCTCGACCTGGTCGCCGGCGGCGGCCGCCCCCGCGGTCTGGGCCGAGGCGGCGATGCCCTCGGCGACCACCGCGTCGGTCTTCGCCCCCGCCGACTCCGCGACCCACAGCTCGATCTCACCCGGCTCGACGACGCGCGTCATCGAGCGGTCGGAGAACGCCAGTCGGGTGGTCGGCACCCGGAACTCCACCCGCGCGCACTCCCCCGGCGCCAGCGACACCCGCTGGTAGGCGAGCAGCTGGGCGACCGGGCGCACCACCGAGGCGACCAGGTCGCGGCCGTAGAGCTGCACGACGTGGACGCCGTGGCGGGCCCCGGTGTTCGTGACGTCGACCCGGACACCGATGGTGCCGTCGGTCGGCACCTGCTCGTCCGCGACCAGACCGCTGGTGACGAAGCTGGTGTAGGTCAGCCCGAAGCCGAAGGGCCGCACCGGGGTCGGGTCGGCGCTGGTGACCTCGGACGGGCCGCCGAGCACCGGGCGCAGGTAGGAGTACGGCTGCGCGCCCGACGAGCGCGGCAGGCTGACCGGTAGCCGGCCGGACGGGCTGGCGGCGCCGGAGAGGACGCGGGCGATCGCCGGCCCGCCCTCCTCGCCCGGGAAGAACGCCTGGAGGACGGCGGCCGGGCCGCGGCCGCCCTCCAGCGCCCAGCCGATCGCGTACGGTCGGCCGGTCAGCAGCACCATCACGACCGGCGTACCGGTGGCGACGACCGTCTCGACGAGCTCGCGCTGGACGCCGGGCAGGTCGAGGGAGTCGGTGTCGTTGCCCTCACCCACCGTGCCCCGGCCGAACAGCCCGGCCTGGTCGCCGACCACCACGACGGCGACGTCGGCCGCCTCCGCGGCGGCCACCGCCGCGGCGATGCCGGACGTGTCGTCGCCCTCGACCTCGCAGCCCTCCACGAACGTCAGCTCGCTGTCGGGCAGCTCGGCGCGCAGGGCCTCGGCCAGGCTCGGCACCTCGATCCCCAGCGGTACCTCGGGGTGGTGCGCCAGCACGTGGTTGGCGAAGGAGTAGCAGCCCATCATGGCCGCGGGGCGGTCCGCATTGGGGCCGATCACCGCCACCCGGCGGGGCGACGCCAGCGGCAGTACGCCGTCGTTGCGCAGCAGCACCAGCGACTCCTCGGCCAACCGGCGCGCAAGAGCGCGGTGGGCCGCCGAGTCCAGCTCGACCGCGGTCGGCGGCTCGCCGGAGAAGTCCTCGTCGAGCAGGCCGAGGGACTCCTTCTGGCTCAGCACCCGCAGCACCGCCCGGTCGACCAGCGCCTCCTCGACCTGACCGGTCGCGACCAGCTTGGCCAGCGGCTCCAGGTAGGCGTCGCCGCTGGGCAGCTCGACGTCGATGCCGGCGGCCAGCGCCAGCGCCGCCGCCTCGCCGCGGTCGGCCGCGACCGCGTGCATGATCGCCAGGAACGCCACCGCGAAATAGTCCGAGACCACCACGCCGTCGAAGCCCCAGCGCTCGCGCAGCAGGCCGGTGAACAGGTCGGGATCCGCCGCGGCCGGGACCCCGTCCAGGTCGGTGTAGGAGTTCATCACGCTGCGCGCGCCGCCGTCCTTGATCGCCATCTCGAACGGGACGGCGAAGACGTCGGCGAGCTCGCGCCGGCCGATCGAGACCGGGGCGTGATTGCGCCCGGCCTTGGAGCCGGAGTAGCCGAGGAAGTGCTTGAGGGTCGCGTGCACCCCGGCGGACTGCAGCCCGCGGACGTACGCCGTACCGATCGTGCCGACCAGGTAGGGATCCTCGCCGATGCACTCGTCGACCCGGCCCCAGCGCGGATCGCGCACCACGTCCAGGACGGGGGCGAGCCCCTGGTGGACGCCCAGCTGGTGCATGGACTCCCCGATCGCGGCCGCCATCTCCTCGACCAGCTCCGGGTCGAAGGAGGCGCCCCACGCCAGCGGCGTCGGGTACGTCGCGGCCTGCCAGGCGGCCAGCCCGGTCAGGCACTCCTCGTGCACGATCGCCGGGATGCCCAGCCGGGTCTCCCGGACCAGCCGGCGCTGTTCCTCCCACAGCCAGGCCGCCCGGTCGGCCGGGTCGACCGGGCGGGTGCCGTAGACGCGGGTGAAGTGACCGATGCCGTGCTCGGTCACCTCGGCGAGCCGGGTCGGCGCGCCGGCGGTCATCTCGCCGGCCATCGGCGCGACGACCTCGCCGCCGTGGTCGATCCAGAAGCCGACCAGCTGGGCCAGCTTCTCCTCGAGGGACATCCGGGCGTGAAGGGCGGCGACGCGGGCGGACACACCTGGCGTCGCCGCGGGTTGTGTGGTCACAGGAGGGCTCTTTCAGGTCGAGAGCGAAGTGGGGACGGGGCCGGATCGCGGCCCGAGGTGGGTCAGCCCTTGACGGCGCCTTGGAGGCCGCCGACGATGCGACGCTCGAACGCCGTGAAGAAGAGCAGCGCCGGAATCATCGAGAGCGACGTGAAGGCGAGGACCGAGGCGGTGTCCGAGGCGTACTGCGAGTGGAACTGCTGAACGCCCAGGGGCAGCGTGAAGTTCTGGGTCTTGCTCAGCACGAACAACGGCAGCAGGTAGCTGTTCCAGCTGGCGATGAACGTGAGGATGCCGGTGGTCAGCACACCCGGGAGCGAGAGCGGCAGCACCATCCGGAAGAAGAACCCGAGACGACCGCAGCCGTCCACCGCCGCAGCCTCCTCGATCTCCATCGGGATCGCCTGGAGGAACGGCACCAGGATGATGATCGTGGTCGGCAGGCCGAAGGCCACCTGCGGCAGGATGACGCCGACCAACGAGTCGATCATGTGCATCTTGGTGAGCAGGATGAACAGCGGCGTCACGGCGACCGTGATCGGGAACATCAGGCCGGCCGCGAAGAGGCCGAACATGAGCCCGCGACCGCGGAACCGGTAGCGCGCGATCACGTAGCTGGCCGAGAGGCCGAGCCCGATCACCAGCAGGGTGGTGACGCCGCCGGCGATGACGGAGTTGAGGAACTCGCGCCAGAACGTCGACGTGTGCAGCACGTGGGAGTAGTTGCCGATCCGCCAGGGGCTCGGCAGGCCGGCCGGGTTCACCGTGAGCTGGGAGTTGTCCCGGAAGCCGCCGAGCACGATGTACGCCACCGGCGCGACGGTCAGGGCGATCACGACCAGCGCGACGAAGTAGACCGCCGGGCTGCCCCAGGGCAGCGGCCTCTTGGCGGGGCGGCCGCTGATCCGCCGCGCGGGGCGGTTGTGCCGGGGAGCCGACGCAACGGTGGTGGTCGTCGTCATCAGCGCTTGCCTCCATCCGTCGTCGCGCCGGCGATGTCGCGCCTGAGCACGAAGCGCTGGTAGAAGAGCGCGACGATGAGCGAGATCAGGAACAGGACCACGGCGACGGCGTTGCCGTAGCCGTAAAGGTTGGTACGCGGGCCGTAGTGCGCCATGTAGGTCGCCATGGTCGAGACACCGTCCCGGTCGACGTTGAACTCACCCCAGACGATCCAGGGCAGGTCGAAGAGCTGCAGCGCGCCGATGATGGAGAGGAACGCCCAGATCCGGATCGTCGGCCCCAGCAGCGGGAGCGTGATGCTGCGCTGCATCTGCCAGTACGACGCGCCGTCGATCGCGGCCGCCTCGTAGAGCTCCTCGGGGATGTTCTGCAGGCCCGCCATCAGCAGGATCACCGCGAAGCCGAGGTACTTCCAGGTGAGGATCGCCATCAGCGTCCACAACGCCATGTGAGGACCGAGCCACTCGATCTTCACCTGGCCGAAGACGTGCATGTCGGTGAGCAGCCCGTTGATGGCGCCGTTGACCGGCAGCATCAGGCTCAGGCCCGTCCCGGCGATGACCTCGGAGACCACCCACGGCACGAAGACGAGCACCCGGATGATCGAGCGGCCCTTCATCTCGCGGTTGAGGAGCAGCGCCAGCAGGATCGCGATCGGCCCCTGGATGATCAGCGAGAGGGCGACGATCTCGAAGTTGTGCAGGACGGCCCGGTGGAACTCCGGGTCCGTCAGGATGACCTTGTAGTTGTGCAGGCCGATGAAGTCGGTCGGCGGCCCGAAGCCCTTCCAGCGATAGAAGCCGTAGTAGACGGCCGCGAAGACCGGCACGATCACGAACGTCACGAAGACGACGATCGCCGGGCCGGAGAGGAGCGTGATCTCGAAGCGCTCTCGCCAGCTCGCGCGCCGGCGCGGTGCGCGCCGGCCGCTGGCTGCCCCCGTCGAGGGCGGCACGGAGGCCGTGCCGCCCTCGAGCGGGGTGACGCTGTCGAGCGAACTCTCCAGGGCGGGGGCCGCCTGGGGGGATTCACTCATGAGCTGCTGTTACCCCTTGGAGGAGGCGTTGTTGACGGCGTCGATGATGCTCTGGGGGTCGCTGGTCTTGCCCGACATGAAGTTGACCACGGCGCTGTTGAGCGCATTGCCGATGTTCGAGCCGAACAGCGTGTCGAGGAACAGCACCGAGTACTTGGCGTTGTTGCTGGCCTCGAGTGCGGCCTTGGTGGCCGGGTCCGTCACGCTGGCCTGAGCGGCCTTGTTCGCGGGGATGGTCTGGAACGCGGTGGCGTACTTGGTCTCCTGGTCGGTGGTGGCCAGGAAGTTCAGGAAGTCGCTGCACTCCTTGGGGGCCCAGGCCGAGCAGGAGTAGCCGTCCGCGCCCTGCATCATCGCCGAGGGGTCACCCTTGCCGTCGGAGGTCGCCGGGAACGGGAAGTAGCCCAGGTCCGGCAGCGGCTTCTTGTTCGGCGTGAGGTCCCCCACGACGCCGGGCTCCCAGGCGCCCATGAGCTCACCGGCGACCTTGTGGTTGGCCAGCAGGCCGGCGGTCGAGGCGGCGCTGCCCTGAGCGGCGGTGTTGAACGGGTCGCTCTCCCACGGGTCCGTGGCGTTGAACTTGCCGAGGTCCTTCGCGGCCTGCAGGAAGCAGGGGTCGTCGAGCTGCGCGCTGGTGGCGGCCTTGTTCAGCGCGTCCTGGCTGCAGTCGCGCACCGCGAACATGTAGTACCAGTGGCCCGCCGGCCAGCCGTCCTTGCCGCCCACGGCCAGCGGCGTGCCGGCGGCCTTGAGCTTGGCCGCGTCGGCGCTCAGCTCGTCGATCGTCGTCGGCGGCGTGGTGATGCCGGCCTTCTTGAACAGGTCCGTGCTGTACCAGATGCCCTCCGGCGTCACCGACAGCGGGATGCCGTAGGTCTTGCCTTCAGCCTGGTAGATCGACAGCGCGCCGGCGCTGATGTTGGTCTTCACGTCCGACGAGACGGTGATCGGGCTGAGCTGGCCCGCCTGGACCATCGCCAGCATCTTGCCGCCGCCGCGCTGGTACATGATGTCGGGCGCCGAGCCCTTGCCGGCCTGGAGCGCCGTCTGGAGCTTGCCGTCGTAGTCCTCGTTCTGAACGCTCTGGACGGTGATCGTGACGTTCGGCTCCTGAGCCTGGAACGCCTTGGCCGCGGCCTTGAAGAAGTCGACGCCGGGGCCGGTGGTCGAGTTGGTCCACAGGGTCATCTTGACCGGCGCGGACGAGCTGCCGCCGGTCGACCCAGTGGACGCGTTGTTGTCAGAGCTGCCTCCACACGCGGCAGTCGTCAGCAGCAGGCCCGCCGCAACGGCACCCAGCGCCGCGTGGCGGACCTTCGGGGAGATCAAGGACATCAAGCACCTCGTTGTGTGTCGGTCGGCGTGTGAAGCACGCCACAGGTGGCACGGAGCCTGTCAGGTTGAGCGGCCCGAGTCAATCGTTATCGATAACGTTTTCGCAATCTGATGAGGAACTCCTCACACACCGGCGCTCGAATCCGTCAGCGGCTCGCGAAGATCCGACGGTACGCCGCCGCCAGCCGCTCCGGGTCGTGTCGTGGCGACCCGTCGCTCATCGCGATCTCCTCGACCACGAGCCTGGCGCCGTACGCGTCGACGACCTCGGCCAGCTCGTCCAGTCCCTCCATCGAGGCGTCGGCGAGCACGGTGTCGACGGTGATGTCGGGCGCATGCTCGGCCAGCACCGCGAGATGGTCGGCCGGCCCGAAGCCTGGGGTCTCCCCCGCCTGCTCGGCCAGGTTGAGTACGACCAGGAGCCGCGCGCTCGTGCTCGCCAGCGCGTGCCGCAGCATCGGCACCATCAGGTGCGGGATCACGGAGGTGAACCACGATCCCGGACCGATCACCACCCAGTCGGCGGTGGCGATCGCCTCCAGCGCCGCCGGGCTGGCCGGCGGATCGGGCGGGTCGAGCGCGATCGAGGTGATCACGCCGTCGGTGGTGGCGACCTCGACCTGGCCGCGGACCGACGTCAGCACGTCCGGGTCCTCGGGGACCAGGCCGCGCACCTCGGCGGTGATGTCCATCGGCACCAGCGCCATCGGCAGCACCCGGCCCTTCGCGCCGAGCAGCCGGCAGATCCAGTCCAGCGCCTCGACGTGGTCGCCGAGCAGCTCCCAGAGGCCGACGATGAGCAGGTTGCCGAGGTTGTGGCCGTTCATCTCGCCGTCGCCCGCGAACCGATGCTGCAGCACCTTGGCCCAGGTCACGCCCCACCGGTCGTCGCCGCACAGCGCCGCCAGCGCCATCCGCAGGTCGACGGGCGGCAGCACCCCGAACTCACCCCGCAGCCGGCCTGAGGAGCCGCCGTTGTCGGCGACCGTCACCACGGCGGTGAGCTGGTCCAGCGTCAGGTCGTCGACCAGCAGGCGCAGTGCCGACAGCGACGCGTGCAGGCCGTGGCCGCCACCGAAGGCGACCACCGCCTGGGCGCGGTCCTCGATCGGCGGCGCTGGGCTCGGCGCAGGGCTCGGCGCAGGGCTCGGCGCAGTCCTCGGGCTCGGCCCGCCGCGACCGCGCAGACGCGACCGCAGCGACCGCGTGCGCGGCGTGCTCACTCCCGCCCCAGGTCGCGGTGGGCCGTCGTCGCGTCGTGGCCCAGCTCCCGCAGCCGCCGGGCAATCTCCTCGGCCATCGCCACGCTGCGGTGCTTGCCGCCGGTGCAGCCGAGCGCCACCCGCATGAACCGCTTGCCCTCACGCAGGTAGCCCGGCGCCACCCCGGCCAGCACCGGGACGTAGCCGTCCAGGAACTCCTGCGCGCCCGGCCGGGTGTAGACGTAGTCGGCCACGTCGGGGTCGGTGCCGTTGTGCGGGCGCAGCTCCGGCACCCAGAACGGGTTGGGCAGGAAGCGCATGTCGGCCACGAAGTCGGCGTCGACGGGGATGCCGTACTTGAACCCGAAGCTGATCACCGTCACCTTCAGCCCGACCGCCTCGGGCGTGCCGAACGCGTCGGCGATCCGGTCGGTGAGCTGGTGCACGTTCAGCGCGGTGGTGTCCACCACCAGGTCGGCCTTGGCGCGCAGGTCGCCGAGGACGCGCCGCTCCCGCTCCAGGCCGTCGAGCAGCCGGCCCGAGCCCTGCAGCGGGTGCGGCCGGCGCGCGGCCTCCTGGCGCCGTACGAGCACCTCGTCGTCCGCGTCGAGGAACAGCAGCGTGGTCTGCCGGCCGCGGATGTCGCTCGAGACCTGTCCGATGAGCTGGTCGAAGAATGCCCCGGACCGTACGTCGACCACCACCGCGAGCCGCTGCGATCGCCCGCGCGACTCGTCGACCAGCCGGACCACGTCCGGCAGCAGGCTGGGCGGGAGGTTGTCCACGACGTAGAAGCCGAGGTCCTCCAGCTCCTTGGCGGCCGTGCTGCGGCCCGCGCCGGTCATCCCGGTGACCACGACCAGCTCGCCCGGGCGCGCTGCGTCCTGCGTCATCACATCTCCTCGCCTGTGTCGAGCTCCGTCGAGATGATCTCGCCGGTGGTGACGTTGACGGCAACCCTAGGGGCCTTGGCGCTCTTGGCGACCGCCTCCTTGATCGAGGCGGCCGTGGCGGGGCCGATCCCGGGCACCTGCGCGATCTCCTCCGCGGTGGCCTGCCGGAGCTTCTTCAGCGAGCCGAAGTGCTTGAGCAGGGTCTTGCGCCGCACCTCCCCCAGCCCGGGCACGTCGTCGAGCACGCTCTCCACCATCGACTTGCTGCGCCGGTTGCGGTGGTGGGTGATGGCGAAGCGGTGCGCCTCGTCGCGGATGCGCTGCAGCAGGTAGAGCCCCTCGGAGGAGCGCGGCAGGATCACCGGGTCCTCCTCCCCCGGCACCCACACCTCCTCCAGCCGCTTGGCCAGGCCGACCACGGGGATGTCGTCGATGCCGAGCTCATCGAGCGCGCGCTGGGCCGCCGCGACCTGGGGCGCGCCGCCGTCGACGACGACCAGCCCGGGCGCGTAGGCGAACTTGCGCGGCCGGCCGGTCTCGGGGTCGACCAGCATCGGCCCCGCGGGCCCTTCGGGATCGGCGGTCGAGGAGCCCTCCCGAGGGACGAGCGAGGGCGCCTCGCGACCCTCGTCGAGCAACCGGCGGAACCGACGGGTGATCACCTCGTGCATGGCCCGGACGTCGTCGGAGCCCTCCTGCCAGCGGATCACGAACCGGCGGTACTCACTCTTGCGTGCCAGGCCGTCCTCGAAGACCACCATGCTGGCCACGATCTCGGTGCCCTGCAGGTGGGAGATGTCGTAGCACTCGATCCGCAGCGGCGCCTCGTCCAGCTCGAGCGCGTCCCGGATCTCCTCCAGCGCCCGGTTGCGGGTGGTCAGGTCGCTGGCCCGCTTGGTCTTGTGCAGCGCCAGGGCCTGCTTGGCGTTGGCCGCCACGGTCTCCTGCAGGGTCCTCTTGTCGCCGCGTTGCGGCACCCGGATGTGCACCTTCGCGCCGCGCACGTCTGAGAGCAGCGCCTCCATGGTGGCCGGGTCCGGCGGCAGCGCGGGCACCAGGATCTCGCGCGGGATGGCCTCGGCGTCCTCCCCTGCGTACAGCTGGAGGAGGAAGTGCTCGACCAGCTCGGGAGTGTCGCCCTCCTCCACCCGATCGGCGACCCAGCCGCGCTGGCCGCGGATCCGGCCGCCGCGCACGTAGAAGATCTGCACGCCGACCTCGAGGGGGTCCTCGGCCAGTGCGATCACGTCGGCGTCGGCGCCGTCGCCGAGCACGACGGCCTGCTTCTCCAGCGCGCGCTGCATCGCGGCCAGGTCGTCGCGCAGCCGGGCCGCGCGCTCGAAGTCGAGCTCGTCGCTGGCGGCGTACATCTGCTTCTCGATCCGCTTCATGAACCCGGCCGTGTGGCCGCCCATGAAGTCGCAGAAGTCATCGACGATGCGGCGGTGCTCCTCGGCGCTGACCCGGCCGACGCACGGGGCGGCGCACTTGTCGATGTAGCCGAGCAGACAGGGCCGGCCGATCTGCTGGCTGCGCTTGAACACGCCGCTCGAGCAGGAGCGCATCGGAAAGACCCGCAGCAGGATGTCGACGGTCTCGCGGATCGCCCAGGCATGGCCGTAGGGGCCGAAGTAGCGGGTGCCCTTGCGCTTCGCTCCCCGCCCGACCATCACCCGCGGGAACTCCTCGCTCAGCGTCACCGCGAGCCATGGATAGGACTTGTCGTCGCGATACTTGACGTTGAACCGCGGGTCGAACTCCTTGATCCAGCTGTACTCCAGCGCCAGCGCCTCGACCTCGGTGTTGACCACCGTCCACTCCACGCTCGCCGCGGTGGTCACCATCGTGGCGGTGCGCGGATGGAGGTTGGCGATGTCCTGGAAGTACGACGTCAGGCGGGGCCGCAGCGACTTGGCCTTGCCGACGTAGATGACCCGGCCCTTAGCGTCGCGGAACCGGTAGACCCCGGGCTGGGTCGGGATCTCCCCCGGCTTCGGCCGGTAGCTGCGCGGGTCTGCCACATCCTCACCTTAGAGGCCGGGTCCGACACTCCCGGCGGCCGTGTCGACTCAGTTTGTAATGTGTCTTACTCTACTTACATGACTCTGGTCGATCCCTACGGCTACGGCCTGACGACGAGCGCCCCGGCCGCCGCCGCCTACTGTCGCGGCGTCCTCGACGTGCTGCGGCTGCGCGGGGGCGCGCTCGAACACCTCGCCGAGTCGATCGCGCACGACCCCACCTTCGCGCTCGGACATGCCGCGTTGGCGCTGCTCGGGCACGAGATGTGCGCTCCCGTCGACGTGCCGGCCCGACTGCAGCAGGCCCTCCTCCACCGGGGGCGCCTCACCGAGCGGGAGCGCAGCCACCTGCACGCCGTCGCCGCCCACGTCGGCGGCGACCCGCGGCCGCTGATCGACCATCTGGCCGCCTACCCGCGCGATGCGCTGCTGCTGTCCACCGCCGTGCCGACCATCGCCTTCGCCGGGGTCACCGAGGTGCCCGAGGAGGCCTGGGCGATCGTGGAGCGCTGCATCCCCGCGTACGGCGAGGACTGGTGGTTCCTGGGCCTGCTCGCATTCGTGCGACAGGAGCAGCACCGCTTCGACGAGGCGATGGCGCTGTCGTGTCGCTCGCTCGCGGTCGAGCCCGGCGCCGGTCACTCGGCGCACGCCCGCGCGCACGCGCACTACGAGACCGGCGACCACCAGGCCGGGCTGGCGTGGATGGATGCCTGGGTGCGCGGCGATGGCGCCGGCATCGACTCGCTCTCGCACTTCTCCTGGCATGCGGCGCTGCACGAGTTGTCGCTGGGTGACCTGGACGCGGTGCGGCGCCGCTACGAGTCCCAGCTAAGGCCCGGCACGGCGCTGGGCTGCCGGGGCCTGGTCGACTCCGGGTCGCTGCTGTTCCGCTGGGCGCTGACCCCGGGGGCCTGCGACGTACCCTCCCTGGAGGAGGTCGTCAGGGTGACGGGGCCGGGAACGCTGGAGCGGCCCGCTACGCCGTTCCTGGCACTGCACACCGCGATCGCCCTGCTCGCCGTCGGCGACGTCACCGCGCTGCGCCGACTGGCCGGCTGGGCGGCCGGCCACCGGCATCCGACATTCCGCGAGGTGGTCGCGCCGCTGGCCGGCGCGCTGGTCCTGATGTCGGCCGGTGCCTGTGGGGCGGCGGCGGACGAACTGGCCCGGCTCGCCCCCGGCGTCCGTCGACTCGGTGGCTCCGACGCGCAGCGCGAGATCGTCGAGGAGGTCCGCATCGCCGCGCTGCTGCGCGCCGACCGGTGGGACGAGGCTCGCAGACTGCTGGAAGCGCGGCTGGACCGTCGGCACTCGCCCCGCGACGAGGCCTGGCGCCGTACGGCCGCCGCGCCGGCGGTCGTCCCGGGCTGAGCTGAGCCGACGCACGACCTGCCGGCGGGAGGCGGCTACGCGGTCGCGATCTCGTTGCCGGCGACGGTGAGCTTGGCCGTCTGCAGCGGCTGGGTGGCGGGGCCGTTGACGACCGAGCCGTCCTTGATCGAGAACCGGCTGCCGTGGCAGGCGCAGTCGATCGTGCCGTCGGCAACCGAGGAGACCTGGCAGCCCTGGTGGGTGCAGGTCGCCACGAAGCCCTCGAAGGTGCCCTGCGTCGGCTGGGTCACCACGACGTTGGCGCTCTGGTAGATCTTGCCGCCGCCCACCGGCACGTCGCTGGTCGGCCCGAGCTTCTGCGGGCCGTTCGTGGCGGCGGACTCGCTGTCGACGGCGTCTCCCGAGCCACACGCCGCCAGCAGCGGCACGCCGATCCCGGCGACGGCCACCGCGCCCACAGCCTGGCGGCGGGTGAACTTGCGCTCGGTCACGACTGGTCCTCTCCTCGATGGTTGAACTTCACACTACGTTCCGGCCACGCCCGGTCCGAGGAAAGAACCTGTGAAGTGGCCGAGAATCGTCTGACCGGTCAGCGGCGCCCCGCGACCGCCTTCTTCGTGGTCGCGGCCCGCTTGGGCGGCTTGGCGGTCGGTTGGACCGCCTCACGACCCGCCAGCAGCGGCTGCAGGAAGCGGCCGGTGTGGCTGGCCGGGTTGGCGGCCACCTGCTCCGGCGTGCCTTCCGCGACGACCATGCCACCCCTGTTGCCGCCCTCGGGACCCATGTCGATGATCCAGTCGGCGGTCTTGATGACGTCGAGGTTGTGCTCGATGGTGAGCACCGTGTTGCCCTTGTCGACCAGGCTCTGCAGCACGCCGAGCAGCTTGCGGATGTCCTCGAAGTGCAGCCCGGTGGTCGGCTCGTCCAGGACGTAGACCGTGCGCCCGGTGGAGCGCTTCTGCAGCTCGGCGCTGAGCTTGACCCGCTGCGCCTCGCCGCCGGAGAGAGTGGTCGCCGGCTGCCCCAGCCGGACGTAGCCCAGCCCCACCTCGACGAGTGTCTTGAGGTGCCGCGCGATCGCCGGGACGGCGGCGAAGAACTCCACCGCCTCCTCGATCGGCATGTCGAGGACCTCACCGATGTTCTTGTGCTTGTAGTGCACCTCGAGCGTCTCGCGGTTGTAGCGGGCGCCGTGGCACACCTCGCACGGCACGTAGACGTCCGGCAGGAAGTTCATCTCGATCTTGATGGTGCCGTCACCGTGGCACGCCTCGCAGCGGCCGCCCTTGACGTTGAACGAGAACCGGCCCTGCTGGTAGCCACGCATCTTCGCCTCCGGCGTGGCCGCGAAGAGCTTGCGGATGTGGTCGAAGACCCCCGTGTACGTCGCCGGGTTGCTCCGCGGCGTGCGCCCGATCGGCGACTGGTCGACGTGGATGACCTTGTCGACGTTCTCCAGGCCGCTGATCTTGGTGTGCCGCCCGGGGACCGCCCGGGCGCCGTAGATCTCCTTGGCCAGCGAGGTGTAGAGGATGTCGTTGACCAGGGTCGACTTGCCCGACCCGGAGACGCCGGTGACGGCGACGAAGACGCCGAGCGGGAACGTCACGTCGACGTTCTTCAGATTGTGCTCGCGGGCGCCGTGCACGGTCAGCTCGCGGCCCGCGGTGAGCGGCCGACGCAGCTCGGGCACCGGGATCTGGCGCTTGCCGGTGAGGTACTGGCCCGTCATCGACCGCTCGTTGGCGAAGAGCTCCTTGACGGTGCCGCTGTGCACCACGTGACCGCCGTGCTCGCCGGCCCCGGGGCCGATGTCGACGACCCAGTCGGCGACCCGGATGGTGTCCTCGTCGTGCTCGACGACGATGAGCGTGTTGCCCAGCTCCTTGAGCCGGACCAGCGTCTCGATCAGCTTCTGGTTGTCGCGCTGGTGCAGGCCGATCGAGGGCTCGTCGAGCACGTAGAGCACGCCGACCAGGCCCGCACCGATCTGGGTGGCCAGCCGGATCCGCTGCGCCTCGCCGCCGCTCAGCGAGCCGCTCGGCCGATCGAGGGACAGGTAGTCCAGGCCGACGTCGAGCAGGAAACGCAGCCGCTCCTGGATCTCTTTCAGGACCCGCTCGGCGATCTGCTTCTCCCGCTCGCTGAGCACCACGCGCTCGAGGTAGGCGCTGGCCTCGTTGATCGGCAGCGCGCAGACCTCGGCGATGTTCTTGCCGCCCTTGTCGCGCTCGCCCAGGGTGACCGCCATCGAGACCGGCTTGAGCCGGCTGCCGTTGCAGGACGGGCAGGGCACTTCGCGCATGAAGCCCTCGAACCGCTCCCGGCTGGTGTCGGACTCGGCCTCGCGGTGCCGACGCTCGACGTAGGACCGCACGCCCTCGAAATCGGCGTCGTAGGCCCGCTGGCGGCCATAGCGGTTGGTGGTGACGACGTGGACCTTGTGGTGGTGCCCGTCCAGGATCGCCTTGCGCGCCGGCGCCGGCAGCTCCTCCCACGGCGTGTTGAGGTCGAAGCCGATCTCCTGGCCGAGGGCGCCCAGCAGACGCAGGAAGTACTCCGCGATGTGCGCATGGCTCCACGGCTGGATCGCGCCCTCCCCGAGCGTGGCGCGCGGGTTGGGCACGACGAGCTCCGGATCCACCTCCATCCGAGTGCCGAGACCCGAGCATGCCGGGCAGGCGCCGAACGGGCTGTTGAAGGAGAACGAGCGCGGCTCGAGCTCGTCGGTGTCGATGGCGTGCTCGTTGGGGCAGGCCATCTTCTCGCTGAACTTCAGCTGCTCGCCGGTGTCGACGAAGTCGAAGACCACCAGCCCCCCGGCCAGCGTCAGCGCGGTCTCCACCGAGTCGGTCAGGCGTCGCTTGCTCGACTCCTTGACCGCGAGCCGGTCCACGACCACCTCGATGGTGTGCTTGCGCTGCTTGTCCAGCTTCGGCGGCGCGTCCAGCGTGTGGGTCTCCCCGTCGACCCGGGCGCGGGAGTAGCCCTGCTGCTGGAGCTGGGCGAAGAGCTCGACGTACTCCCCCTTGCGGCCGCGGATGACCGGGGCCAGCACCTGGAAGCGGCGTCCCTCCTCCAGCGCGAGGATGCGGTCGACGATCTGCTGCGGGGTCTGCCGCTCGATCGGGGCACCGCATGTCGGGCAGTGCGCCCGCCCGGCGCGCGCGTAGAGCAGCCGGAGGTAGTCGTAGACCTCGGTGATGGTGCCGACGGTCGAGCGCGGGTTCTTCGACGTGGACTTCTGGTCGATGCTCACCGCCGGCGAGAGGCCCTCGATGAAGTCGACGTCGGGCTTGTCCATCTGGCCCAGGAACTGCCGGGCGTAGGCGGAGAGCGACTCGACGTAGCGGCGCTGACCCTCGGCGAAGATGGTGTCGAACGCCAGGCTCGACTTGCCGGAGCCGGACAGGCCGGTGAAGACGATCAGCGCGTCCCGGGGAAGATCGAGGGAGACGTCCTTGAGGTTGTGCTCCCGGGCGCCCCGGATGATGAGCTGGTCGGTCACGACTCTCCTCAGAACGATCGAACAGGTGTTCGCTATCCTACGCCGCCACGCCAGTGTGTCGGCACTCGCCATGCACGATGCCACGGCCCACTGACAACTTTGGAACGACCGGTGCCACGATGGGACGGTGACCTACACCGGAGAGGTGACGCCCGGCGGACCCGCCGACGTCCGTGAGCTGCCCGAGCTGACCATCACCAAGGTCGCGGTCGACCCGACGATGTCGAACAACTGCTACCTGCTGGCCTGCCGCGCGAGCGGTGAGCAGCTGCTCGTCGACGCGGCCGCCGATGCCGGCGCGCTGCTCTCGCTGATCGGCGAGTCGGGGCTCCAGACGGTCGTCACCACGCACCAGCACTGGGACCACCACCGTGCGCTGGCGGAGGTCGTCGCGGCCACCGGCGCCACCACGGTGGCGGGTACCGCCGACGCGGCCGCGATCACCGAGGCCACCGGGGTACCGATCGCGCGCGGGGTGGGCCAGGGCGACACCGTCGCGGTGGGGTCCTGCACGCTCGAGGTGATCGCCCTGCGCGGCCACACCCCGGGCTCGATCGCCCTCCTGTACGACGACCCGCACGGCCACCCGCACCTGTTCACCGGCGACTCGCTCTTCCCCGGCGGCGTGGGCAACACCTTCGGTGACGAGGGCGCCTTCGCCTCGCTCATCGACGATGTCGAGGAGCGCATCTTCCAGCGGTTGCCCGACGAGACCTGGTTCTACCCCGGCCACGGCAACGACTCCACCCTCGGCGCGGAGCGGCCGCACCTGGGCGAGTGGCGCGAGCGCGGCTGGTGAGCCACTCGCCGCGCGGGAGACCGGCCGGCGATCGCCTCCTGTGGGCGCTCCTAGCCGGAGTCGCCTGGCCGGTTCTCCGGTCGGCCAGCCGCGCATTCCATCCCGCCCAGCCCGGCGATCGCCGTTCGCCCGCCGCGAACGCCGGCGACCCAGCCCACCCGCGCGGCCTAGCATCGCCGCATGGGTGACCTCGTTCCGTTCCCGTCCCGGCCGGCGCAGCAGCCCGAGGAGCGACAGCCGCTGTGGCGGGAGGCCGCCGGTGGCGTCCTGCGTGCCGAGCGACTGGCGCAGCAGCGCACACTGAGCGACGTCGCACAGCGGGCCGGGGTGAGCACCCAGCACCTCTCCGAGGTCGAGCGCGGCCGCAAGGAGGCCAGCTCCGAGGTGCTCGAGGCGGTCACCGGCGCCCTGGGGCTGCGGCTCGACGAGCTCACCCTGCGGGTGACCAGGCGGCTCACCGGCCCGGTCTGCCTGGCGGCCTAGACGGTGACCAGCTTGCGACTGTCGAGCACCGCGTCGGCGAGCCCGTAGGACACCGCCTCCGGGGCCCGCAGCACGCGATCGCGCTCGGTGTCGCTGTGCACCTGCGAGACCGCCCGTCCGGTGTGCGTGGCCAGGATCGCCTCCATCTCCTCGCGCAGCCGCCCGATCTCCTTGGCGGCCACCTGGAGGTCGGGCACGTCGCCGCGGGTGCCGCCCTGGCCGGGCTGCTGCAACACGACACGCGCATGCGGCAGCACGGTACGGCGTCCCGGAGCTCCCGCCGCGAGCAGGACCGCCGCCGGTCCCGCCGCCTGACCCACGCAGGTGGTCGCCACCGAGGCGCGGATGAACTGCATCGTGTCGTAGATGCCCAGCATCGCGGTGGGGTCGCCGCCGGCGGAATTGAGGTAGAGGTTGATCTCCGACTCGGCGCCTTCGGCCTCCAGGTAGAGCAGTTGCGCGATCACCACGTTGGCCACGCCGTCGTCGATCGGCGTACCGAGGTAGACGATCCGGTCGGAGAGCAGTCGGCTGTAGATGTCCACGGCCCGCTCCCCCAGCCGGGTCTTCTCGATCACCGAGGGGATCGGGTAGGAGCTCATCCGGCCATCCCGAAGGCGACGCCACGCCGGGCGGGCGTGACCGATCCGACGTCGGAGAGGACCTCGTCCACCAGACCGTAGTCGCGGGCCTCCTCGGCGGTGAACCATCTGTCGCGGACCGAGTCGCGGTCCACCTCCTCCACGGTCCGGCCGCTCAGCGAGGCGGTGATCTGCAGCATCCGCTGCGTCATCCGGTCCAGCCGGGCGGCCTGTACGGCGATGTCCGCGGCGCTGCCGCCGATGCCGGCCGAGCCCTTGTGCAGCAGCACCTCCGCACTCGGCAGCAGGTAGCGCTTGCCGGGCGCACCGGCGGTCAGCAGGAACTGCCCCATGCTGGCCGCCAGGCCCATCCCGAGCGTGGAGACGTCGTTGGGGATCAGCCGCATCACGTCGTAGATCGCCATCCCGGCGGTCACCGAGCCGCCCGGCGAGTTGATGTAGAGGCTGATGTCGCGGTGCGGGTCCTCGGCCGAGAGCAGGAGGAGCTGGGCGCAGATCCGGTTGGCGATCGGGTCGTCGACCTCTTGGCCGAGGACGATGATCCGCTGGTGCTGGAGCCGGATGGCGAGCTGCTCGTCGAGCGGGCCACCGGGCTGGGGTGTCTGGGTCATGCCTCCACGCTCGCCGGCGACGGTGCGCCGGCCAAGCGATTCCGCCCACAGCGGTTCTGCTCTGAGCGGAGGTACGCCGTAGGCTCGGCTGCGTGATCGAGCTGCGCACCCCGACCCAGATCGAGCAGATGCGGCCGGCAGGCCGGTTCGTCGCCGACGTACTCCTCGCGCTGCGGGAGAAGGCGGACGTCGGCGTGAACCTGCTCGAGCTCGACGAGCTGGCCCACCAGATGATCAAGGACCGCGGCGCGGAGTCGTGCTACATCGACTACCACCCCAGCTTCGGGGCGATGCCGTTCGGCAAGGTGCTGTGCACCAGCGTCAACGACGCGGTGCTGCACGGGCTCCCCCACGACTACGTGCTGCGCGACGGCGACCTGCTCAGCGTCGACTTCGCCGCCAGCGTCGACGGCTGGGTCTCCGATTCCGCCCTGTCGGTCGTCGTCGGTACGCCGCGCCAGGAGGACCTGGACCTGATCGACACCACCACCCGCGCGCTGGACGCCGGCATCGCCGCCGCCCGGCCGGGCAACCGACTCGGCGACATCTCGCACGCCATCGCCGAGGTCGCCCGGGCCGCCGGGCTCCGCATCAACACCCAGTTCGGCGGCCACGGCGTCGGCCGGACCATGCACGGCGACCCGCACGTGCCCAACGACGGCCGCCCGGGCCGCGGCTTCAAGCTGCAGCCCGGCCTGGTGATAGCGATCGAGCCGTGGTTCCTGCAGACCACCGACGAGATCTACACCGACGAGGACGGCTGGACGCTGCGCAGCAAGGACGGCTCTCGCGGGGCCCACATGGAGCACACCGTCGCGATCACCGAGGACGGGCCACTCGTCCTCACCGCCCGCGACTGAGCGCCGACGTCGTACTCACTCCTCCTCGGGCAGGGCCAGCCCAGCGGCCGTCTCGCCGATCACCGGCTCGTCCTGGTGGACGTACTTGCCACCGGCCAGCAGTGACGCCAGCGCGGCCAGCACGCACATCACCGCGGCCGCACCGAAGACCACGATCAGGCCGTGGTGGAACGGCTCCGACATCAGCTGCGGGAAGAACTGCTTGCCCGTCAGGGTGTGCAGGTCGGGGTGACCCAGCGGCAGACCCGCACTCTGCAACTGGCCGAGAATCGTCTGGATCGGGTTGAAGCCCAGGAACGACGCGAACAGCGACGCCACCGGCGGCATCTGACCGGCCGCCTGCGCGGCCTGGTCGGCGACGCCGTGCGCCTGCAGTCCGTTGGTCAGCGTGGTCGGCAGCTTGGCGGCCAGCCCCGCGATCATCAGCGAGAAGAACACGCCGATGGACAGCGACGACCCGGAGTTGAAGAACGTGCCGCGCATGCCGGAGGCAGCGCCCCGCTGGTCGGCCGGCACGGAGTTCATGATCGCCGAGACGTTGGGTGCCGCGAACAGGCCCGAGGCCAGGCCGTTGAGCAGCAGGATCACCGCGAAGACCCAGTAGTGGAAGTTGACCGGGATCACCAGGAACCCGACGAACGTGACCGCGACCAGCAGCATCCCACCGGAGGCGAAGAGGCGCGCGCCGAACCTGTCGGAGAGGACGCCGGACAGCGGCCCGGCGATCAGGAAGCCGGCCGTCAGCGGCAGCATGTAGATGCCGGCCCACAGCGGCGTGGACTCGTAGGAGTAGCCGTGCAGCGGCAGCCAGATGCCCTGCAGCCAGATGATCAGCATGAACTGCATGCCGCCGCGCGCCACCGAGGAAAGCAGGCCGGCCAGGTTGCCGGCCCAGAACGGCCGGATCCGGAACAGCCCCATCGCGAACATCGGGTCGGCGACCTTGGTCTCGATCCAGCAGAACAGCGCCAGCAGCGCGGCGCCGCCGATCAGCCCGGCCAGCACCCACGGGTCGGTCCAGCCCATGGTGTGGCCGCCGTAGGGCTGGATGCCGTAGGTGATCGCGACCAGGATCGCGGTCAGCCCCACCGCGAACGTGATGTTGCCGGGCAGGTCGAGGCTGCCCTGCCGGCGTACACCGGTCTCGTGCAGCGACAGGTACGACCAGATGGTGCCGACCACGCCGATGGGGACCGACACCCAGAAGACCAGCCGCCAGTCGACCTCGGAGAGCACGCCGCCGACGACCAGGCCGATGAACGAGCCGGCCACCGCCGCCACGTTGTTGATGCCCAGCGCCATGCCACGCTGGTCGGCCGGGAACGCGTCGGTGAGGATCGCCGTCGAGTTGGCGAACAGCATCGACCCGCCGACGCCCTGGATGATGCGCCCGATGATCAGCCACATCGCGCCACCGCCCCCGTCGAACGGGTCCAGGGAGAGGTAGATGGAGGCGAGCGAGAAGACCACGAAACCGAGGTTGTAGATCTTCACCCGGCCGTACATGTCCCCGAGCCGGCCCAGCACCACCACCAGCACCGCGGAGACGACCAGGAAACCCATGATCATCCACAGCAGGTAGCTCACATTGCCGGCCCCGAGCGGGTCGACGTGGATCCCCTTGAAGATCGCCGGCAGCGAGATGATCACGATCGAGCTGTTGATCGTGGCGATCAGGATGCCGAGCGTCGTGTTGGACAGGGCGACCCACTTGTAGTGCGGGTGGTCGGCGGCGATCCGCTGGCGTGAGGACGGGGCTTCGGTCACGTGTCAGGAATTTACTTTACCCTGACTAACTAAATCGCGCCGGCCGGCGGGAGATCCTGATCACATCCCGTCCTAGTCTCTGCTCATGCATGCCGTCACCCCCGCGTCGGTCGAGCTGGCCCGCGCTCTCGCCGACCTGAGCATCGTCCGTCTCTGCGACCCCGTCCCCCTCGACCACACGAGTACGCCGGAGGACCTCCAGGAGCTCGCCGGGGAGACCGTCACCGCAACCGGGCTGGGCGCGAAGGCCGCCGTACGACTGTGGGACGAGGTGCTCTCCCGGGCCTGCCTGTCCACCGACCACCCGCGCTACCTGGCGTTCATCCCGGCGGCGCCGACCAAGGCCTCGGTCGCCTTCGACATGCTCATCGGCGCGTCCAGCATCTACGGCGGCAGTTGGCTGGAGGGCGCCGGCGCCGTGTACGCCGAGAACCAGGCGCTGCGCTGGGTCGCCGACCTGGCCGGTCTGCCGCCGGAGTCCGGGGGTGTGTTCGTGCAGGGCGGCACCTCGGGCAACCTCTCTGCCCTGGTGGCGGCCCGCGCCGCCGCGGCGCACAGCCGCGATACCCGACCGGTCCGCTGGACGGTGCTGCTCAGCGAGGAGACCCACTCCTCGGTGACACACTCGCTGGAGACGGTGATGGACGTCGACGTGGTCAAGCTGCCCGGCGACGAGCGCGGTCGGGTCACCGGCGGGGCCGTCGCGGCGTGGGCCGCATCGGCCACGCCCGAACAGCGCGATGCCGTCTTCGCGGTGGTCGCCACCGCCGGCACCACCAACCTCGGCGTCGTCGACGACCTGGCCGGCATCGCCGACGTCTGCGAGCAGCACGGCTGGTGGCTCCACGTCGACGGCGCCTACGGCGCGGCCGGACTCGCCGCTCCCTCGATCCGGCACCTCTACGGCGGGATCGAGCGCGCCGACTCCCTCATCGTCGACCCGCACAAGTGGCTGTTCGCGCCGTACGACTGCTGTGCCCTGCTCTACCGCGACCCCGTGCTGGCCCGGGCCGCGCACACCCAGAAGGCGAGCTACCTCGACCCGGTCAACGTCGAGGGCGAGTGGAACCCCAGCGACTTCGCCGTCCAGCTCAGCCGGCGCGCGCGGGGGCTGCCGTTCTGGTTCTCGCTGGCCGTGCACGGCACCGACGCCTACACGGCGGCGATCGAGCACACCCTGGAGACCGCCCGCGCCGGCCGGCGCATGATCGACGAGGCCGACCACCTGCGGCTGCTGGTCGAGCCCGACCTGACGGTGCTCATCTTCGAGCGGATCGGCTGGGAGAAGGACGACTACCTGGCGTGGAGTCGCGAACTGCTGGACGAGGGCACCGCGTTCGTGACGCCCACCCGGCACCGCGGCCGGGTCTGCACCCGGATCGCGGTGGTCAACCCGGAGACGACCGTCGAGGACCTGCGGGTGGTGCTCGACTCGCTGCGCTGACCTGCGAGACTACCTGCCATGGCGCTGACCGACCGCGAGATCGACATCTTGGCCTTCGAGCGCTCCTGGTGGGCCACCGGCTGCGCCAAGGAGACCGCGATCCGGGAGCAGTTCGACCTCTCCTCGGCCGAGTACTACCGCCTGCTCGGCGAGCTGCTCGACCGCCCCGAAGCGCTCACCCACGACCCGTTGCTGATCCGGCGGCTGCGGCGCCAGCGGATCACCCGCCAACGGGAGCGCTCCGCGCGCCGGGCTCGCGACTAGCCCGTTCGGGCCATGCCCACTCCCCCGCTCGGGCCATCTTCCGGACTCGGGGGTGACAGTCTTGGGGTGCCCGGCTACTCTTGCGGTGTTGGACCGCTGGTGACCCGAGACGCCAGCGGTTCGACTCATTTCTGAGCCGGGTCAGCCCTCTTCGGCGAAGTCCTCGTCGTGGGTGCCGGGGCGAGGCGCCCACGGCAGCTCCTTCGCCGGGCGTACGACGACCAACCGGTCGCCGCGGGCCAGCTGGCTGACCACCGGGTCGAAGTAGCGGAACACCTTCTCGTCGCGCACCACCGCGATCACCTGGTCCGGCAGACGCTGCGGCTGCTTGCCGACCTCGTTGACCAGCAGCGGGCGCTCGGCGACCTCAAGACCCTCGCCGTACGTCAGCAGGTCCTCCATCACCGCGCCCAGGGTCGGGCTCAGCGACGAGAGCCCGAGCAGCCGGCCCACCGCGTCGGAGCTGGTGATCACCGAGTTCGCGCCGGACTGCTTCATCAGCGGCGCGTTCTCCTGCTCGCGCGCCGCCGCGACGATGTACGCCGACGGGTTGAGCTGGCGCACCGTGAGGGTGGCCAGCACGTTCGAGTCGTCGCGATCGGTGGTGATGATGACCTGGTCGGCGCTGTCGACCCCGGCGCGCTGCAGCACGTCGCGGCGGGTGGCGTCCCCAGTGATCACGGCCAGGCCGTCCGCGTGCGCGTCCTGCAGCGCGGAGGCGGACGGGTCCACCACCACGATCCGCTCGCGGTCCTGGCCGTTGTTGACCAGCGTCTCGACGGCGCTGCGGCCCTTGGTGCCGTAGCCGACGATGACGACGTGGTGGCCCATGTGCTTCCTCCAGCGGGATATGCGGAAGATCTCCCGGCTCCGACTGGCCAGGACCTCCAGGGTGGTGCCGATCAACAGCGCCAGGAAGGCGATGCGCATCGGAGTGACGACGATGGCGTTGAGCAGCCGCGAGTGGGCTGCGACCGGCGCGATGTCGCCGTAGCCCGTCGTCGAGAGCGTGACGGTGGTGTAGTAGAACGCGTCGACCAGCGAGAGCTTGCCGCTGGCGTCGTTGCTGTCGTGGTAGCCGTTGCGGTCGAACCAGACCAGCAGCACCGTCACCGCCAGGATCGCGAAGGCCAGCAGCAGGCGGCGGGTCAGCTCCCACCACGGCGATCGCAGCCGCTCGGGCAGCGCCACTCCACCGCGGGGCCTGGCTACCGGCTGCGCGCTCTCGTCCGACACGGAGGGAAATCTAGCCTGCGGGGTCCTGGCCGCGCTTCGCGCGGCTGACACCGCTCGCGGCCGACGCCCTCGAGCGGCGCGCCGTCGCTCTCCCGATCGCCTACCCTCGGAGCATGACGTCACCCGCCACCGAGTCGCGCCGCGAGATCCGCACCGTCAGCAACCAGGCTCCGCCACTGGTCGGACACAACGTCGTCACCTCGGACCTGGCGCTGACCGAGGCCGTGCTGCGGCATGGCTCCCCCGAGGTCCTGGACTCGCTGGTCGCGCTCGGCGCCGAGGCCGGGACCGCCGACGCCCGCGAGCACGGCATGCTCGCCAACGAGTTCCACCCCGAGCTGGTCAATTACGACCGCTACGGCAACCGGGTCGACGAGGTGCGGTTCCACCCGTCGTGGCACTGGCTGATGGAGCGCGCGGTGGGCCACGGCCTGGCCGCCGCGCCGTGGGAGTCCGGCGAGCCGCACGCGCACCTGCGCCGAGCCGCCGGGTTCATGGCGTGGTCGCAGACCGAGCCCGGCCACGGCTGCCCCATCTCCATGACGTACGCCGCCGTCCCCGCGCTGCACGCCAGCGCCGAGCTCAGCGCGGAGTGGACGCCGCTGCTGGCCTCGCTGCGCTACGACCCCGGCCTGCGGCCGGCGTCGGCCAAGCTCGGCGCCCTGGCCGGGATGGGCATGACGGAGAAGCAGGGCGGTTCCGACGTACGCGCGAACGTCACGGTGGCCCGTCCGACCGGCGTCGAGGGCGAGTACACCCTGCACGGCCACAAGTGGTTCACCTCCGCCCCGATGAACGACGTCTTCCTGGTCCTGGCCCAGGCACCGGGCGGGCTGACCTGCTTCGTGATGCCGCGGGTGCTGCCCGACGGCTCGCGCAACCGGCTCGACGTGGTCCGGCTCAAGGACAAGCTCGGCAACCGCTCCAACGCCTCCTCGGAGCTGGAGTTCGACGGCACGCTGGTGCGCCGTCTCGGCGAGGAGGGCCGGGGCGTGCGCACCATCATCGAGATGGTCGCCGCCACCCGGCTCGACTGCGTGCTCGGCTCGGCCGCGCTGATGCGGCATGCGGTCGCGGAGGCGTCCTGGCACGTGGCGCACCGCTCGGCGTTCGGCGGCCTGCTGGCCGACAAGCCACTCATGCAGAACGTCATCGCCGACCTGGCGGTCGAGTCCGAGGCCGCGACCGCGCTGGCGCTGCGCCTGGCCGCGGCGGTCGACGCCGGGGAGGAGCCGCTGCGCCGGCTGGCGCTGCCGCTGGCGAAGTTCTGGGTCTGCAAGCGCACGCCCGGCCTGGTGGCCGAGGCCTTGGAGTGCCTGGGCGGCAACGGGTACGTCGAGGAGTCCGGCCTGCCGCTGATCTACCGCGAGGCGCCGCTCAACTCGGTCTGGGAGGGATCGGGCAACGTCAACGCCCTCGACGTACTGCGGGCGCTCTCGCGTGAGCCCGAGGCCCTCGACGCCTACCTCGGCGAGGTGGGCCTGGCGCGCGGCGCCGACGCCCGACTCGACCGCGCCATTGACGACACGCTGGCGCTGCTCGGCACCCTGATCGGCTCTCCCGACGCGCTCGAGGCGTCGGCCCGGCGGCTGGCCGGCCGGATGGCCACGGTGCTGCAGGGCTCGCTGCTGGTCCGCTTCGCCCCGGCGGAGGTGGCCGACGTGTTCTGCGCGTCCCGACTGGCCGAGGGCGCGGCGTCCTTCGGCGCCGGGGGCACCTACGGCATGCTCGCCGAGGGCGACCACCAGGCGATCGTGGAGCGCACCACGCCGGTCCAGGGCTGAGCCCGGTGCAGACCCCCGAGGAGCTCGCCCCACTCGGGCGACGGCAGTACGGCCGGTTCGACCGGCGGCCGATCTTCGTCAACCCGCTCGAGCCCTACCTCGGCGGCACCCGCCGAGCCCGCCGGCTGCGACTCAAGGAGTGGATCGGCTGGACGCTGATGCACCCGGAGCTCTCCTGCTCGATGATCCTGCAGGACGCGCACTACCTGGCCAGCTCCGAGCTCTACGTCCGCGACGCCGCCTCCGGCCGGCTGACCCAACACGCCCGCAACCTGCGCGGGGGCAGCCTCCACCTGCCCGAGCGGCTCTATCCGAGCCAGCCGAGCGTCGACGCCAAGGGGTACGCGATCGGCTACGACTTCGGGCCCGAGGGCGGGCGGCATACCATCGAGGTCGACATCGCCGGCACCGCCACCGAGCTGCCGGTCTCCGTCCGGCTCACCCTGGACGGCGCGCACGCCGGCGCACCGCTGTCGGTCAGCCAGCCGCTGGGCCGCAAGGCGGCGATGTACACCCACAAGGCGGTCTTCCCGGCCGCCGGCAGCGTCACCGTCGGCGACCACACCTATACCTTCGACCCGGCCCGCGACCTGGCGATCCTCGACGAGCACAAGACGTTCCTGCCCTACCGGACCCGGTGGCTGTGGGGCACGTTCGCCACCGTCGACGCCGACGGGATCGTGGGCGCCAACTTCTGCCGGCGGCCCGCGGTCGCGGGGACGCCGGGCGAGTCGTGCCTGTGGCTGCCCGCGCCGTACCGCTGCGAGGGGCTGGACGACGTGGAGCTCGCGCCGGAGTCGGAGGACTCGCTCGCGCCCTGGCGGGTGCGCAGCGCCGACGGTCGCCTCGACGTCGTCTTCACCCCGGACGGGCGCAAGGACGTCAAGCACCAGCTGGTGCTCTTCGCGATCGACTACTGGCAGCTCTACGGCACCTACGCCGGCATCGTCGGCGACCGGCGGGTCGAGGGCGTGCGCGGCGTGCTCGAGTCGATGAAGGCCCGGCTCTGAGCCGTTACGAGAGATCCAAGCCGGGGTAGAGCGGGAACCTGCCCATCAGCTCCGCGGCAGCGGCCTTGGTGCGCTCCGCGACGCCGTCGGCGATGACGTAGGAGGCCTTGCTCGAGGCGCCGGCCGACGTCGTGCCGGGCGTGGTGCTCTTCAGCACGTCGACGATCAGCTCAGCGACCCGGTCGAACTCGTCGGCGCCCAGGCCGCGGGTGGTCAGCGCCGGCGTGCCGAGCCGGATGCCGGAGGTGTACCAGGCGCCGTTGGGGTCGGCCGGGACCGAGTTGCGGTTGGTCACCACGCCCGAGTCGAGCAGCGCCGACTCGGCCTGGCGCCCGGTGATGCCCAGCGGCGAGACGTCGAGCAGCACGATGTGGTTGTCGGTGCCGCCGGTGACCAGCTTGATCCCGCGCTTGAGGAAGCCCTCGGCCAGCGCCTTGGCGTTGTCGGCGATGTTCTGCGCGTACGTCGCGAACGCGGGCTGGCGCGCCTCGGCGAACGCCACCGCCTTGGCGGCCATCACGTGCGAGAGCGGGCCGCCCAGCACCATCGGGCAGCCGCGGTCGACGCTGGGGGCGTACTCCTCGGTGGCCAGGATGAAGCCACCGCGCGGACCCCGCAGCGACTTGTGGCTGGTGGAGGTCACGACGTGGGCGTGCGGGACGGGGTCCTCGTCGCCGGTGAAGACCTTGCCGGCCACCAGGCCCGCGAAGTGGGCCATGTCGACCATCAGGGTGGCGCCGACCTCGTCGGCGATCTCGCGCATCTTGGCGAAGTCCACCCGACGCGGGTACGCCGAGTAGCCCGCCACGATGATCAGCGGCTTGAACTCGCGCGCCTTCGCGGCCAGCGCGTCGTAGTCCAGCAGCCCGGTCTCCGGGTCGGTGCCGTACTGCTGCTGGTGGAACATCTTGCCGGAGATGTTGGGCCGGAAGCCGTGGGTGAGGTGGCCGCCCGCGTCCAGGCTCATCCCGAGCAGGCGCTGGTTGCCGAGTTCGGCGCGCAGCCGCTCCCAGTCGGCCTCGGAGAGCTCGTTCATGTTCTTCACGCCGGCGCTCTCCAGCCACGGGCCCTCGACGCGGTGGGCGAGGATCGCCCAGTAGGCCGTCAGGTTGGCGTCGATGCCCGAGTGGGGCTGCACGTAGGCGTACTCGGCGCCGAACAGCTCACGGGCATGCTCGGCCGCGAGCGACTCGACGGTGTCGACGTTCTGACAGCCGGCGTAGAAGCGGTGGCCGACGGTGCCCTCGGCGTACTTGTCGGAGAACCAGGTGCCCATCGTCATCAGCACCGCAGGCGACGCGTAGTTCTCCGAGGCGATCAGCTTGAGCGAGGCGCGCTGGTCGGCCAGCTCCTGCCGAGTCGCCTCCGCGATCCGGGGCTCGACCGAGGCGATGACCTCGAGAGCCTGCTGGTACGCGGAG
>Ga0164242_10001347_pt1 | contig 29054 bp, 27 predicted proteins | sample OricomgcompostMG_FD_108783 | JGI IMG/M metagenome (GOLD analysis project Ga0164242, IMG submission 108783) | Miracle-Growth compost microbial communities from Emeryville, California, USA - Original compost - Miracle growth compost (MG) ...
ATGCCAGGGCGGTTCAGTCGATGCCGGGGTGATTCGGATGTCGCGCACCGCCCCACCGTCCCACGCGGCCAGGGCCGCTGCGTACGCCCCGCTGTCCGGGGCGGCCACCGCCTGCTCGACCGAGTCGAACCGGATGACGACCACGCGGGTGCTCTGGCCGGCCTCGAAGGTCTTCTCCGGCAGCCCGCGGGCGACGAAGGTGCCGCCGCCGCCCTCGAGCGCAGGCTTCGCGAGCGCCGCATACGCGGCCATCTTCGCCTCGTCGGTGATCTCGTCGTACACGCTGATCCAGTAGGCAGTCACACGAACATCCTGCCGTAGGAACTGGTCCGGTTTGCCTGTTGCTCCGCTGTTTCGCCACCGGTTAGAGTCCGCTGACCCAACAAACTTAACTGGAGCTTTACATGCCGGGGAAGGCCTTCGTCGCCGCAGCCGGCGTCCTCGCGGGCGCCGCGTTGTTCCTCGCGCCCGCGGCGGGCGCCACGACCGTGCACCACCCGAAGGTGGGCATCACCGCCAATCACCGGACGATCTACGTCGGTTCCAGCGTCACGATGACAGGGACGGTCGCGCCGAACGAGCGCGGTCACCGTGTGTACTTGCAGCAGTACTACGGCCACGCCTGGCACAACCGGACCTCCGGCAAGCTCAGCTCGACGTCGCATTACAAGCTCAGCGCCAAGCCCAGCAGCACGGGCACGTACACGTATCGGGTCTATGACCCGAAAGCCGCCGGCTGGGCCGCGGCAGCATCGAAGTCCGTCGCCGTCACGGTGAAGCGCAAGGCGTCGTGCCACCCGCTGACGAACAGTGGCAAGTGCTACGAGCCCGGCCAGTTCTGCCGCAGCAGCGACCACGGCCGCACCGGCGTGGCCGGCAACGGCACAGCGATCGTCTGCAAGAACAAGAACGGCTGGCGCTGGGAGCCGCGGTGAGCCGCTGACGGATCAGCCGGGCAAGCCGACCGGCGGCAGGGCGAGGTGCTCGCGCAGGGTCGTGCCGGTGTACTCGGTGCGGTAGGCGCCGCGCTCCTGCAACTCGGGCACGAGCGTATCGACGATGTCGATCAGCGACCCGGGCGTCAGATGCGGCAGCAGGTTGAAGCCGTCGACGGCGCGGGTGCGGACGTAGCGGGTCCAGCTGTCGGCCACCTGCGACGGCGTGCCGACGAACGCCGGGTGCCCGGGCGCGACCTCCCGGGCGAGCGCGACGATCGAGAGCCCCTCGCGTTCCGACCGCTCGCGCCACTCGGCGATGCGCGCCAGCTTGCCGGTGCGCAGCTCGATCGGGATCGTGCCGCGCGAGGGGTCCAGCTCGCCGTCGACCGGCTCGATGTCCGGCAGCGGTCCGTCGGGGTCGTAGCCGGACAGGTCGGTGCCCCAGTACTGCTCGAAGAACGCGAGCGCGCGGGCAGGGGACATCTGCTCCTCCCGCACCCAGCGCGCCTTGTCGGCGGCCTCCTGCGGCGTCGCGCCGAGCACGACGGAGGCTCCGGGCAGGATGCGCAGCGAGTCGGCCGAGCGGCCGTTGCGGGCCAGCCGCGCACGCAGGTCGCGGGCGTAGGCGACCGCCTTGTCGAAGTCGGTGTTGGCCGAGAAGACGACGTCGGCGTAGCGCGCGGCGAGGTCGCGGCCACCGTCGGAGTCGCCGGCCTGGAACAGGACGGGCCGCCCCTGCCTGCTGGCCGGGACGGTCGCGGTGGCCCGGAAGTCGACGAGGTCGGTGTGCCGCTCGACCGGCGTGATCGCGCCCGGCAGCGACCAGCTCTTCGCGTCCGGGCCGTCGGCAACCGCGTCCGGCTCCCACGACGACCACAGCGCCAGCGCGGACTCGACGAACTGGGCAGCCCGCTCGTAGCGCCGCTCGTGCGCCAGCCACCCGCCGTGCCGGAAGTTCGCGCCCGTCCACGCGTTGTCGGTGGTGACGATGTTCCAGCCCGCGCGGCCGTCCGACACGAGGTCCAGGCTGGCGAGCCGGCGGGCGAGGTCGACCGGGAAGTTGTACGTCGTGTTCTGCGTGGCGACCAGGCCGATGTGCTCGGTGGCGCCGGCGAGTGCGGCCAGCTGAGTGATCGCGTCCGGCCGGCCCGCGACGTCGAGGTCGTAGACCCGGCCGCGGTTCTCCCGAACCCGCAGCCCCTCGCCGAGGAAGAACGCGTCGAACAACCCGCGCTCGAGCAGCCGCGCGAGGTCGACGAACGTCTCGATCGCCACGTGCGGGCCGACCGTCGGGTCCGACCAGATGATCTGCGGGCCGACGCCGGTGTAGAACACGCCGAGGTGCACGTGGGCGTCGGGGTCGTACGGCGCGCCCGTGTCGACCGAGTCGGTGCTGGTCATGGCGGTCTCCAGATCTGCGTCGGTCATGAGGAGCCGTCCTTGGCGAGCATCGTAGGGAGCGCAGCGAGCGAGGAGCGCGGTCCGGGGACGGCGACGGGAAGCACGGTCACGCGACGAACCGGTTGGCCGGCCGGGGCAGGCCGAGCGACTCGCGCAGCGTCGCGCCAGCGGCGGGAGCGCGGTACGTGAGGACGGGCAGCACATCGTCCAGCACCGCGGCGAGGTCGAGACGGTGAACCGCGGGCAGCAGCCGGACACCGTCCACGACCGGCGCCAGCGCCGCGAGCAGGTCGACCAGCGCGGCCGCCGTGCCGACGTGCCGCAGCCGCCGGCCCGCACGCCACCCGGTTGCCGCGTCCAGCCGGGCGAGCCGGTCGGCCGCCGACTCACCGGCCGCGTCGAGGACGACCTCGAGGTCGACGAACACCGACCGCACGCCGGCCGCCCGCGCGCGGTCGGCCCGGGCACGCACCGCGTCGAGGTCGGGGGCCGCGACGAGCACCACGTCGGCCAGGTCATCGATCTCCAGCTCGCTCGGCGCGACGACGACCACCTGGCCCTGCGGCGGACGCGGGGTGATGAGCGGGCCCTTGACGGTGAACGCGTGGCCGGTGAAGTCGACGTGGTGGACCCGGTCGGAGTCGAGGTAGCGGCCGGTGGCCACGTCCTTGATCACCGCGTCGTCCTGCCACGAGTCCCACAGCCGGCGGGCGACCTCGACCACGTCGCGCACCTGGAGCCGGAGGTCGTCCGCGCCGAGCGCGGGGGCGCCGATCGTGGCGAGGTCGTCGGCGGCGTCGGCCGCACCGACCACCCACGCCGCCCGACCGCGACTGGCGTGGTCGAGGCTCGCGAGCTGGGTGGCCAGATGGAACGGCTCGGTGGTGGTGACGTGCAGTGTCGGGGCCAGACCGATGCGGTCGGTCAGGGTCGACACGTACGCCGCCCGGGTGCCGGCTTCGATCCGGCCGGCGGCGTCCAGCCCCTCCCCGGCGGGCGGCCGCGGGGCGTCGTCGAAGGTGGCGAGCGCGAAGCCGGCCGTCTCGGCGAGAGCCACCGCCGCCCGCACGGCCGAGGGGCTCAGTACGTCAGCCGGCGAACGCCCGGAGTCGCGCCACGCGGCAGGATGCGCACCGTCGCCGTCGAGGTCGACGGCGAGCAGCAACGGTCGGTCAGCGGTCATCGCTCCTCGCCATCCTGGGTAACCCGACAGGCATGATCGGCACAGCGCGTCGACTATATCCCTAGTAATCCCATCGGCATTACCTGGTTACGATGCGCTCCATGTCGTCGCGCGTGGTCGCTCAGTTCGCGGCGAGAGCTTCGGCCCGGGCGTCGTAGTCGGCGCGGGCGGTCATGATGCGTTCGGTGTTGGCGGCGGTCCACTCTGCCAGCGCGTTCACCGGGCACAGGAGTTCGCGGCCGAGGTCGGTGAGCGCGTACACCACCTGCGGCGGGACGCTCGGCGCGACCGTCCGGCTGACCAGGCCGTCGCGCTCGAGCACCTTCAGCGTGGCGGAGAGCATCTTCTGGCTGATGTCCTCGATGCTGCGGCGCAGCTCGTTGAACCGCATGGGTCGCTCACCCAGCGTCGAGACGATGAGCAGCGACCACTTGTCGCCGATGCGGGCGAGCATGTCGGAGATCGCGATGCGAACGGCGGGGTCGTGCTCCCCGTGCCGTGCACATGTCCGGCTGTCGACCAACGCAGTCCTCCGCGGTCCGGCGTGGTCACCTGCAGGTGACCACGCGATCAGGTCACCTGCAGGTGACCTGGTGATCGTGAAGTGCCCACTTGCGCGACGGACACGTCGCCGACCAATGTGGTCACTACAGGAAACCTACTAGCGAGATACAACCGAAGGAAGACTCTTGAGCACTCCGCCCCGCCTCGCCCTGGTCATCGGCTCCACCCGCCCGCAGCGCTTCGCCGACAAGCCCGCCGACTGGCTGCTCGCGCAGGCCGCCGAACGCGACGACCTCACCCTCGACCGGATCGACCTGCGCGACTTCGACCTGCCGTTCTTCGCCGAAGCCACCTCGAACCTGCACGCCCCCAGCGCCGACCCGGCGGCGCTCGCCTGGCAGGACGCGATCCGCCCGTACGACGGCTACATCTTCGTCGTCGCCGAGTACAACCACTCCATCACCGGCGTCCTGAAGAACGCGATCGACCAGGCCTACGTCGAGTGGGTCCGCAAGCCGTTCTCCGCCCTCGGCTACGGCAGCACCGGCGGCGCCCGCGCGGTCGAGCACCTGCGCGGCATCGGCGTCGAACTGCAGATGGTGCCCTCGAAGTTCGGCGTGCACATCGGCGGCAGCGACCTGTTCGCGGTCCACCCGTTCGGCGGCAACGCGCCGATCAGCGACATCGAGGCCGCGATCAAGCCGTCGGCCGACGCGATGTTCGACGACCTCGCCTGGTGGGCCAACACCCTGCGCGAGGCCCGCGCCGCCGTCTGACAGCCTGCGCCCCGGCGGCGGGCGCCCGCCGCCGGGGCGCGTTGTGCTGCGGGTCCAGCGCCGCGGCCCGATCGTGCTGCGCGGGCACAGTGTGGCCCCGACCCCGCGGGCCTATCGTCGGGCAATGACCACGTACGTGCAGGAGACGGGCCGTTCCAAGCGTCCGCTGCAGGGCCGGCCGATCTTCAGCTCGGTCGCCGACGAGCGGGTCTACCGCAAGCAGCGGCTGGCCGGCGCGCTGCGGCTGTTCGCGAAGTTCGGCTTCGACGAGGGCAGCGCCGGGCACATCACCGTGCGCGACCCGCAGTTCACCGATCACTTCTGGGTCAACCCGTTCGGGCTGCCGTTCGCGCTGTGCGACGTGTCCTCACTGCTACTCGTGAACTCCGACGGCGACGTCGTCGAGGGCGAGCGGCCGGTCAACCTCGCGGCCTTCAACATCCACGCGCCGATCCACGAGGCGCGCCCCGACGTGATCGGCGTGGCGCACGCGCACTCCGTCTACGGCAAGGCGCTCGCGGCGCTCGGCCAGCCGCTGCTGCCCGTCACGCAGGAGGCCTGCAAGTTCTACAACCGGCACGTCGTGTTCGAGCAGTTCACCGGGCCGGTGGCCGACCAGTCCGAGGGCCGGCTGATCGCAGCCGCACTCGGCGCGCGACACAAGGCGGCGGTTCTGCAGAACCACGGCCTGCTCACCGTCGGCGACAGCGTCGAGGCGGCCGCCTACCGGTTCTGGATCTTCGAGCGCAGCGCACAGATCCAGCTCACCGCGCTGGCCGCCGGCAAGCCGTTGCTCATCGACCACGACGTCGCCACCGGCCTCGCCGAGGAGAAGCCGTTCAGCTGGTACAACTTCCAGCCGATGTGGCTGCAGATCGTCAAGGAGCAGCCCGACCTGCTCAACTGACCCTGCCGATCCTGGTGGGCGCAGCCGGGTTCGCGCTGCGATCGAGGGCCGCCACGGTGCAGCACTTCGATCACGCCGCGTCTCGTCGGCTAGCCTGACCGCTCGACGGATCGAACAGCAGCAGGGAGCCGACATGGCGACGTCGAGCGCCGACGCGGGAGCCGAGCGGTTCTCCCGGGTCTTCGATGTTCTCGAGCTACTAGTCGGTCATCCGGAAGGGATGACCCTGACCGAGATCGTCAAGCGGTTGGGGCTGCCCACCAGCAGCGCACACAACCTGCTGCAGCGGATGACCGCGATCGACGTCGTCGTCGTCACCGATGACCTGCGTTACTCGATCGGCTCACGGGCCGTCCGTCTCGGCATCCGCATCGTCGACGGTGTCGAGGTGCGCGCCGTGGCCCGCCGGCAGATGCAGGAGCTCGCCCGCATCACCGGCGACGACATCTACCTCGCGGTGCGCCTCGGCTCGCGCGTCTTCTACGTCGACAAGGTGGCCGGCACTCGCCCGGTGACGGTCGACATCCGGCTCGGGCAGCGTCTCTACCTGCACGCGACCGCGGTGGGCAAGCTGTACGCCGCGAACAACCGCCAGCTCTACCGGCGGCTGATGAACGACGAGCGGCCCCGCCTCACTCCGAAGACCCTGACCACCGAGAAGCAGCTCGACGCGGAGCTGGAGAAGATCCGCCAGGACGGCTACTCGGTCAGCAGCGAGGAAGCCATCACTGGGATCGTGGGGCTCGCGTTCCCCATCCGCGACGCGTACGGCGACCTCGCGGCGGCGATCCACGTGTCGGCGCCGCTGGCGCAGCTCGACCGCGATCGCGAGCAGGAGCTGGTCGCGGCGGCGCTGGAGGCGGCGGCATCGATCGAGCGTGACCTCGGCCGGGTCGAGGCGGACGCCTCCTAACCCGGACGCCTAACCCGGACCCTTCTGAAGGTCGCGGGTTGACCCTCGGCCCGAAGCAGGGCAAGATTCGAGTTCCCGAAATAATCATCGAATTTTGGAACCGGATCGCGCGTCCGGCCCACGAGGATGGCGACGTCAGTGACTTCTCCCCGTCAACGTCTGGCGATCATCGGTGCCGGCGCCGGCGGGCTGAGCGCCGCGCGTCACCTGCTCGAGTCCGGCCACGACGTCACCGTCTTCGAGGCGGGCTCCTACGTGGGCGGCCTCTGGGTCTACGACAACGACAACGACCTGAGCGTCGCCTACGACTCGTTGCACATCAACTCCGAGCCCACGTCGACGGCCTTCCGGGACTATCCCTTCCCACCCGGGACGCCGCTGTTCCCGTCCCACCGCGAGGTCGCCTCCTACCTCGAGAGCTTCGCCGTCGACTTCAGCATCCGACCGCTGATCCGGTTCAACACCCGGGTGACCAGCGTCGCGCCTGTCGACGGGCAGCCCGGGCGCGGCTGGACCGTCACGACCGGCGGCGGGGCCAGCGAGACGTTCGACGGCGTCGTCGTCGCGAGCGGCCATCAGGGAGTCCCGGCCGATCCCGAGTGGGCGGGTCGGTTCGCCGGGCGGTACCTGCACTCGCGTGACTACCGTTCCCCGCGCGAGTTCGCCGATCAGCGGGTGCTCGTGGTCGGCGTGGGCAACAGCGGCCTGGACATCGCGGCAGACCTCGCGCCGTTCGCCGCGACGACCTACAGCTCGGCACGCTCGCCTGTGCTGATCATGCCCCGGATGATCCTCGGCGTGCCGTCCGCGCGGGTGCTGGCCGTCTTCGCCCGGCCGTGGGTGCCCTGGGTCGTGCAGCGGCAGCTGATGCGCTGGATCAGCCGCGTCTACAACGGCCGGATGGAGCAGTGGGGGCTGCGGACCCCGAAGACCAGGACCCACCCGGCCAGCAACCCGACCTACATGGCACACGTGAGCTACCAGAAGATCCTGCCGGTCCCCGGGGTCCGCGACGTCGACGGCTGCGCCATCCAGCTGGACGACGACCGGTCGATCGAGGTGGACACCGTCATCGCGGCCACCGGCTACCACGTCGACCTGCCCTTCCTGAAGGACGACCTCGCGCCCCTCGCCGGCCGCCGCCTGGAGGCGTACAAGCGAGTCGTCCATCCGGACTGGCCCGGCCTGTACTTCGTCGGCTTCTTCAACGTCAGCGGCGGCGCGAACATCTCGATGATGGACGTGCAGTCGGCGTTGCTGACCGCGGTGGTCGACGGCAGCCTCCCGCTGCCGAGCCCGGCGCAGATGAAGCGCGACATCGCCGAGGAGTTCAAGGTCATGGAGAGGCGTTACCCGTCGGCGGCGCGGTACGGGCTCGAGCTCGACCCGCGGCGCTACCGCAAACAGATCGGCGAACTGCTCGCCCGGACGAGGAGCTGACGTGTCGCTACGAGGAGTCGCCGCGGTCGCCGGAATCGGCGAGACGCGCTACGAACGCGCGTCGGCGAAGTCCGCGCTGCAGCTGCAGTTCGAGGCCAGCCTCACCGCGATCGCCGACGCCGGGCTGAGCCCGACCGACATCGACGGGGTCATCCCGATCGGCATCACCGGAGCACCCGCCGAGGACTACGTCGTCAACCTCGGCCTGCCCGACCTGCGCTTCTCGGCGGTGATCCCGCACGGGGGTGCCAGCGGGATCGGCGCCCTGCAGTGCGCGGCCGCGGCGATAGCGGCGGGCCTGTGCACCGCCGTACTCGTGCCGTCCGGACGCAACGTGAGCTCCGGTGAGCGTGCAGGTGTCCGCATCCACCAGATGCCGCAGTTCCGGTACGTCACGGAGTTCGAGCGCGGCATCGGCGCGATCGCGCCCGCCCAGCTCTACGCCCCGATGGCCCGGCGGCACATGACCGAGTTCGGCACGACCAGCGCGCAGCTCGCGGAGATCGCCGTGACAACGCGCGCGCACGCCCGCCTCAACGACAACGCGATCATGACCAAACCGATGACGATCGAGGACCATCAGGCCTCCCGGATGATCGCCGACCCGTTCCGCCTGTTCGACTGCAGCCTGGAGAGCGACGGCGGAGCGGCGTTCGTCGTCACCTCGGCCGAGCGCGCCCGGGACCTGCGGCAGCCGGTCGTCGAACTGCTGGGCAGCGCCATGTGCCACCCCGACTCCCCCAGCTCGATCACCCAGCGCCCGGACATGACGCACGTCGGCATCGCGAAGGCAGCCGACCTCGCCTTCGAAATGGCCGGTGTCGGCCGCGACGACATCGACGTCGCCGAGGTCTACGACTGCTTCACCTGGGTCGTGCTGTGCCAGCTGGAGGACATGGGCTTCTGCACGAAGGGCGAGGGCGGCGACTTCGTGTCCGGCGGCCGGCTCGGGCTCGGCGGCGCGCTGCCCACGAACACCCACGGCGGGCTGCTCTCCCAGGCCCACATGCTGGGCATGAACCACATCGTCGAGCTGGTGCGACAGCTGCGCGGGCACGGCGACAGGCGGCAGGTGGCCGACGCCGCCGTGGGTCTGGCCACGGGGTACGGGGACATGGGCGACGGAGGTCTGGCGATCATGGCGGCAGCACGATGAACGACGCAGTGTCCGAGGCGTACTGGGCCGGGGCGGCGCGCAACGAGTTCGTCGTGCAGCGCTGCGACTCGTGCGGCACGGTGCGGCACTACCCGCGGATCCTCTGCTCGACCTGCTACTCCTTCGACTGGTCGCCGGCGCCGGCCGCGCCCACCGGCACGGTCTACAGCTGGACGGTCGCGCACCACGTCTTCGACCCCACCGTGACCACCGAGGTGCCGTACACCCTCGTCACGGTGGACATGAACGTGGGCGTGCGGGTCATCGGTCGCTTCGACTCCGACGTGGCGCCGACGGCCGGGCAGGCGGTCGTCCTGGAGTTCCGCGACGCGCTGGAGTTCCGCGACGCGGACGCGCCGACGCCGGTCTTCACCCCCGCGCCGGCCTGACCCGCCGGCACGGGGTTCAGCTCGTCAGGAGCGCCCAGCCGGGACGTCCGGACGTCGTGACCTCGAAAGCCACCGGGTCGATCGTCTGGTAGACCCCGAGCACGGTCTCGCCGTCGCAGGTCACGCGGCACAGGTGCTCGTCCAGGCCGCGGAGCCCGATCCGCACGCGCGGGTCGGTCACGTCGAACGTCTCGCCCTCGGTCAGGTCCGGGCCGTCATATCCACCCTGGTGGATGTCGCCGTTGGGCGTGCCGCCGTACATCCCGCACTTGAGATAGGCGCTCTGCTGACCGATGCGCTCGTAGTGCAGTTGCTTGCGCTCGCCCGTGCCGAGCTCGTAGTCGACCACGCCCTCACGGAAGATCTGGGTGTCCGGCTCGAACCGCAGCCGCCGGTCGGGCTTCGCGACGCGGGTCGCGCCCTGGCGGGCGTGCCCGAACGGGTAGTAGACGCGGTCGCCCCACAGCGTCCAGTCCGCGAACGGGACGAAGGCGTTGCCGGAGACACCGACGTGCAGCCGGCCGCCGAGCGACATGGCCGGCCCGCCCACGCCGCGCCCGGTGCCCCAGTGGCGGTCGCGGGTGCCGACGGACCCGGGGCCCAGCTCGACCCGGGTATCGCCGCTCTGCACCCACCCGGAGACCGTCCCGAACCCCTCGAAGCCGGCGGTGACGTCGTTGCGGCGGCCCGGCGGGGTGCCGTGCGCGGAGTCGGACAGCGGCTCGCGGAACACCTGCCGGGTGGTGTCGAGGAACGACAGGTCCCAGCTGATGCCCCACTCGTTGGGCTCGAGCACGTAGCGCCACTCCCGCAGCCCCCGCACGATCGACGGCGCGATCGGGCCCACCCGCAGATCCGACCGGTCCACCCCCAGCCGCCGGAAACTGCGGACCGCCGTGTGGGTGCCCTGGTGGTTGACGATCGCGTACGCCTCGGCACGGTCCAGGTTGGGATAGATGCTGCCGCCGGTCGCGATCAGCACCTCACCGGCCGGGTCGTGGCAGATCATCCAGTACCGCTCATACGCCCGGGGATCGCCGGTCCACATCACCCGGACCGGGTCCGGCGTCTGGTGGATCATGAAGTCGTCGAGCGGCGACAGCGGGAACTGCTCGGCGAGGTAGGGGTCCGCTGGGTGCGGTCCGGAGTCCGTCATCGGTCGAGCTCCCTCGGTCAGCTGGGATCGGTGTCGGTGCGCGCAACCAGGTAGGCCAGCGCGGCCGAGCGGAACGAGTCCGACGCGGCATCGTCGGAGAGCTGGTGGATCGCGTCGGACAGCGCCTGCCGCAGCTCGGCGTTGCGGGCGGCGGCCGCGGCGACGCTGACCGCGCCGGTCGGCGCCGCCGCGCCCGGTACCGCGTGTGGCGCGCTCGCGAGCAGGTCGAGCAGCCGGTCGTTGTCCGCCAGGTAGAACGGCAGCAACTCCGGCCAGGACCGTCCGATCTGCTTCAGCAGCCGGCGGACGTTCGCGACCGCCTCCGCCGACGACGCGGACAGCGCCGAGTCGGACTCGATCACGGTGAGCAGGCGCTCGGCCCCGGCGAGCTGCTCGTCGATGGTGGGGTGCATCAGCCACGTCCCTCGGGCAGCGTGCGGAGCAGTGTCGACAGGACTCTGCGGTTGGGACGGTACGGTTCGTCGCTCCTGCCCTCGAGGAACGCCCGCAGCCCGCTCACCTGCATCACCGCCGTCTTGAACGTCGAGAAGGCCGACCACCAGGCGAGGGCAGCGGGGTCGACGGCCCGGCCGGTGCGTTCGGCATAGCGGTGCACGAGATCGGCCGCACTCCATGCGCCGTCGATGAGGTGCTCCTTGGTGCGCAGCGGCTGGGTGACCCACCCCAGGTCTTCGAGCGGATCGCCGAGATGCGCGAGCTCCCAGTCGAGCAGGGCGACGACGTCGTCCCCGTCGAGCAACATGTTTCCGGGCTTGAAGTCGGCGTGGACGAGCACCGTTCCCGTCGACGGCGGCGCGGTCGCCCGGAACCGGTCGATGGCCAGGTCCAGCTCGGGATACGCCTCGAGCTGATCCTCGCGGAGCACGGCCTCCCACTTCGCCAGCTCGGCCCGGGCCGCCTGCGGGCCCGGGTCGGTGAGGACCTCGCCGAGCCCCACGGCCGCCCAGTCGACGTCGTGCACCTGCGCGAGCAGGTCGCAGAACTGTTCGGCCAGCCGCACCCGGTCGGCGAGCGGCCGATCGCCGTTGACCACCCGGTAGTCGCACGTGCCCGACGCACGGCGCATGACCAGCGACGGCCGGCCGAGCGCTGCGCCGCTCGCGTCGAGCCAGCGGGGGACGGGTGCGGGGACCGCGCTGCGCTCGAGTGCCCGCAGCACCGCGAACTCGGTGCCCCGGTCGGTGTCGACGAGCCCGCCGTCGGGATCGCGGCGCAGGATCAGCGGCTCCCGGGTGCCGTCGAGCTCCAGGTCGAAGATCCAGTTCTCACGCGAGCGCCCGACGCCGATCCGCTCCACGTCGACGATCGTCAGGGTGTCCGACGCCAGCTCGTCGCGCAGGAAGGCGGTCACCCGGGCGCGGATGTCATCGGTCTCGGTCATCGAGTTCTCCGGCTCGTGAGGTCAGCAGGGTGTGCCGGTACTCGGGCGCGGCGACAGCGATCAGCGCGGCTCGACGCTGGGCGAGGTCGAGGCCCCGAAGGTCCGCGACGCCGTGTTCGGTGACGACGCAGTCGACCGCCGCCCGCGGCGTGGTGACCACGCCGCGTTGCAGCGCCGGGACGATCCGCGACTGTGTTCCCCGTACCGCCGTGGCAGGCAGCATGACGATCGAACGGCCCGAGCCCGAGCGCTGCGCGGCCCGCATGAAGTCCGACTGCCCGCCGATGCCGGCGACGTAGCCGGAGTTCAGCTCCTCAGCGTTGACCTGTCCGGTCAGGTCGACTTCGAGCGCGGAGTTCATGGCGACCAGGGTGTCGATCGCTCCGAGCCGCGGCGCTGACGTCAGGTCCGACACCGACCGGAACACCGCCGGGCCCGACACGACGTACTCGTACAGCTTGGGTGACCCGGCGGCCTCGCAGATCTGGACACCGTCGCGCTCGCCGGTGAGCGCGCCCGATTCGGCCAGCCCGAGCAGCCAGTTACCGACCAGGGTGGAGTGCACCCGCAGCCCGCGCCGGGCGCGCAGCGCCGCCCCGACGACGGACGGCACGGCACCTACCCCGAGCTGGATCGTGGCGCCGTCGGGGACGAGGGCGGCGGTGAGCTCGGCGATGCGCCGCTGCACGTCGGTGGGCTCGACGTCGTCCACGACCTGGATCGCCCGGGAGGTCGGCAGCGTGGCCGCGAACGCCGACGCGGGCACTGTGGGCGCGGAGGTCGTCGGCAGCTGGTCGTTGACCTCGGCGATGACCAGCCGCGCCGAGCCCAACAGCTCGAAGGTGTAGTCCACCGCCACGCCCAGGCTGTGCCGGCCAGCCGGGTCGGCCGGCGCGACCTGCATCAGGACGACGAGCCGGCCGGGAGCACGAGCCCGCAGCATCCTCGGCACGTCGCGGAAGTTGCACGGAATCACCGCCACGTGGCCCGCGCCCGCGAGCTCTCCCAGCACACCCATGGCACCGAAGGAGGCCAGCCGCAGGCCCCGTGCCTGCGGGACGGACAGCAGCCCGCTGTGGCTGAGCCCGACGAACACCTCGACGTCGGGCACCTGGTCACGCTCGCTGATCAGCTGCGCGAGCAGCCCCGAGGGCTCACCGGCGCCCTGCGCGACCACGACGAGGTCGCCCGGCTCCAAGAGGTCCGCGAAGCAGACTGCCGGGGCATCGACGCCGGTCACAGGACAGCGATCGGGTTGACCGGGCTGCCGGTGGACCCAACCAGGGGCAGCGGCGCGAACACGAACAGGAAGGTCGATCGCCCGAGAGCCGACAGCTCGTCGGCCAGCGCGACGAGCTCGAGGTTCTCCACCAGCGGCACGCCGTACTGGTGGAGCAACAGCAGATGGACCGGGAAGCCGCCTTCGCGCGTCTGCTGCTCCACCGCGTAATTGTCGGCCCCCACCAGGGCGACGTCACGGTCGGCGAGCCACTGAGCCGCGGCCGCGTCGATGCCCGGTTCCAGGTCGAAGTAGGCCGGGTCCGAGCGGTGCGTCTCCCACCAGCCGGTGCGCACGAGGACGGCGTCACCCGCGGCCAGCTCGACGTCGCTACCGCCCAACGCGCTCGTCAGGTCCTCGACGGTGACCGGTTCAGACGCCGCCAGCGCGGCGCCGCGCGCGGCGACCAGGTCGACGAGCACGCCCCGGGTGAGCACCGGGCGCAGCTTGTCGGCGCCGCAGCGCTTCGCCCCGCTGGTCGTCCTGGTCGACGCCGACGGGTGCCCGTTGAACAGCTCCGCGCCGGTCCACGCATGGGCCAGGGCATCGACATGAGTGCCGGTGTGCACCGCCAGCTGGACGGTGTCCTCGGCGAACCGGAACCCGCCCGGTGAGCGTGCCCCGAGTGCGTAGTCGCCGGCGTCGCGGTTCATGAAGCGCGCCGGGCGGCTGCGGTGCGGCGGCGCAGGGGTCGCCGGCCCGAGCGGCTGGGCCAGGGAGAGCACCCGGCCGCTGTGCACCAGCGCGGTTGCCCGCAGCGTGGCCTGGGCATCGACCAGGTTCAGCGCGCCGGCCTCGTCCTCGTCGCCCCAGCGCCCCCAGTTGTTGTGCGCGTCAGTGGTCATGCGTCCCCCCGCGACGAGAGCATGGCGTTGACGAGTTCCGCTGCCGGCGCGCGAAGGTCCTTGCGGACCAGCTTTCCGGTGACGGTGTGCGGCAGCTCGTCGACGATCTCAACCGCCCACGGGATCTTGTAACCGGCAAGACGCTCCTTGCAGTAGTCGATGACGGCCTGCGCGGTCAGCTCGCCGCCGGTGGCGTCCTTGGGTACGACGTAGGCGACGACCACCTCGTCCCGGGTCGGGTGCGGAGCACCCAGCACGACGACCTCCCCGACGCTCGGATGGGTGCTGAGGAAGCTCTCCACCTCGGCGGGCGACACGTTGATCCCGGAGCTCTTGATCATGTCGCTGATCCGGCCGACGAACACGACCGTGCCGTCCGGGTTGACCAGCATCCGGTCCCCGGTGCGGAACCAGCCGTCGGCGGTGAACGCCTCGGCGTTGGCCTCGGCGTCGCCGAGGTAGCCGGGAGTCACCCGCCCCGTCACCTGGAGCTCGCCCGGCTGCCCGGCGGGAAGCTCGACGCCGGTGTCCGGGTCGACGACCCGCACCTGCACGCCGGGCAACGGCTCGCCCTGCGACGCCGCGCGCCGTTCGAGAGGCCAGCGATGGTCGGTGACGCAGCAGTTGCCGTAGGTCTCGGTAGAGCCGTAGATGTTGCAGATCTCGGTGACACCCAGCTCCACCGCGGCGCGGGTGATCTCCTCGGGCCGCCCGATCATCACGCCGGTGCGCAGCGTCGTCACGGCGCGCATCGCGGCCGGGACCTCGCGGGCGAGCGCGTCGACCATCGCCGGCAACAGATACGCGGCGGTGACGCCTTCTGCGGCCATCGTCTCGACGGCCGACCGCGGCTCGAACCGGCCCTGGAGCACGAGGCACGCGCCGTGGGTAAGCGTGGCCATCAGGGCGTTGGCACAGCCGAAACTCCAGAACAGCGGCGATCCGAACCAGACCCGGTCGTCGGCCGACAGGCCCATGCGTTCCCCGATGTGGAAGCCGTTCACGACGAGGTTGCGATGACAGAGCGGGACGGCCTTGGGCGTGCTGGTCGAGCCGGAGGTGTAGACGACGAACGCCGGCTCGTCATCCCGGCCCGCGTCATCCCGGCCTGCGTCACCCCGGCCCTCGTCCGCACCGGCCGGCGCGCCCGACGCTCCGGTGACGGCCTCGTGCCACGATTCGGCGCCCGGCGGGACGTCGTCGCCGATCACGAGGGCCCGGCGCAGCGACGCGTACGACGTGGAGTGCAGCTCCCCCGCCGGCTGCGCCCACAGCTCTGGCAGCAGCACGTTCAACTCGTGCAGCAGGCTCCTGCCCCGCACGTCGTCGACCATGACCAGCGTCGACGCGCCGGACACCCGCAGCAGGTGGTCGAGGTCGTAGGCCTTGACCCAGGTGTTGAACGCGTCGACCCGCGCACCGAGCGACAGGCCCGCGAAGGCGGCGATCAGCCACTGCGCGGTGTTCGGGATCAGCAGGGCGACGGTGTCCCCCCGGCCGACACCCCGGGTTGCGAGCGCTGCCGCGGCCGCGTCCACCTCACCGAGCAGCTGGGCGTACGTCCACCGGCCCTCGTCGGTGACCAGTGCGTCGTGTTCCGGGGCGGCGGCCGCGGCATCCCGCAGGAGCTCCGGGAGCGTTCGAGCGCTCGGCACGCCCGCGGTCACGGCCGGAGCCCCGCGTCACGACCGGCGCGCCACCAGCCTGTCGGCATCGACACCCGCGCTTCCGCCTCTCGCAGCACCTACCTCGGACCCGATCGACAGTGATTCGAGTTCTCGAAGTTCTTTTCGTAATCACGTAGACGCTAGTGCCGGCCGCAACCGTGCGTCAAGATGCCCACGTCATGCCGTCCCGGCGTCGAACCTACGACCATCCGCACCCAGGCACCCGACTTCGACGCGGAAGGCCATCAACGGCTGGTCAACGTCTACGCTGACGCCATGCCTCGTAAGTCGGCCACCCAGACGCCCGCCTCCCCCCGCCGCGCCGCCGCCAAGAAGACGCCCGCCCCGACCAGCGGGATCGGCCAGCGGCGCGCCGCCGCCAAGGACGACAGCAGTGCCGCCTACACCGAGCGCCGCGAGGAGATCAAGCGCGCGGCCGGCGAGATGTTCAAGCGGCACGGGTTCCGCGGCACGAGCATCGGCAAGGTCGCCGAGGCCCTCGACCTCGACCGCGCGACGCTCTACTACTACATCGGCAGCAAGGAAGAGTTGTTCGACGACGTCGTCACCGAGGCGGTCGAGGCGAACCTGCAGATCGCCGAGGCGATCCTCGCCCGCGAGGCCAGCGCACCGGAGAAGCTGCACGACCTCGTCACCTCCTTGATGCGCAGCTACGCCGACAACTACCCGTTCCTGTACGTCTTCATCCAGGAGAACCTGAGCCACGTCTCCGGGACCCGGAAGGCGTGGTCGAAGCGGATGCGCGCGGTCAACAAGCGGTACGAGGACGTCGTGATCGCGATCATCCAGGAGGGCATCGACGCAGGCGCGTTCCACGCCACCGCCGAGCCGTGGGTGCAGGCCTACGGGGTACTCGGGATGGTGGCCTGGACGAACCGGTGGTTCAACCCCGACCAGTCGCCGGTCGACGCCGAGTACATCGGCGAGACGTACGCGAACATGCTGCTGAAGGGGCTGCTCGCCTGAGTCTGCGCCACTGCCACACTGCTCCGTTACCCCTGCCGCGTGCCACCACACCTTGACAGTCAACATATGCGTTGATTACATCAGGGTGCGGCGCGTGCGGACGCGGCGCTGACAGAAAGCGGTGAGGCATGGCGCTCAGGGCGGCGGTTGTCGGTGGCGGCACGATGGGAGTCGGCATCGCCTACGTGTTCGCCGCGCGGGGATGCGAGGTCACCGTCGTCGAGCCCGACGACGCACGTACCGACGCGCTGCGGACGACCGTCGCCAAGGTGGCCGGCGACGGCGTGCGGCGCGGCCGCCTCGCGCCCGACGTCGCCGACGGGCTGGCCGACTCGATCGCCCGCGTGACGTCGACCCCGGATCTCCCCGAGGGCCTCGACGTGATCATCGAGTCGGTGCCCGAATCCCTCGACCTGAAGCGCCGGGTCCTGCGGGAGGCGGAGTCGCGCCGACCGGCGCTGCTCGCGTCCAACACCAGCACGCTGTCGATCGACCGGCTGGCCGAGTCGCTCGAGCGGCCCGGGGCCTTCCTCGGCATGCACTTCTTCAACCCGGTATGGAGCCTCGCCCTCGTCGAGGTCATCCGCGGTGCGGCGACCGCCCCGGACACACTCGCGCGGGCGCTCGACGCGGTCGAGGCGATCGGCAAGCAGCCCGCGGTCGTCAACGACCAGCCCGGGTTCGCCACGAGCCGCCTGGACATCGTGACGGCCCTCGAGGCGATGCGCATGGTGGAGCAGGGCGTCGCCGCCCCCGCCGACATCGACCGGGCCGTCCGGCTGGCGTACCGCCACCCCGTCGGGCCCCTGCACCTGAGTGACATCGTCGGGCTGGACGTGCGACTGGACACCGCGCACACGCTGACGGCCGCGCTAGGCCCCCGCTTCGAACCGCCGGCACTGCTCGCCGAGATGGTGGCCCGCGGCGACCTCGGGCAGAAGTCCGGCCGCGGCTTCTACCAGTGGGACGGCGACTCCATCGTTGACGCCTGAGGAGGCGTCCACCTATCGTCAACTGTACTGTTGACGACTAGACTCAAGCGCACAACGAAGGTGGGCACAATGGATTCCTCGGCGAGCGGTCCGACCTCGAGCCTCGTAGCGGACACCGACGAGCGGCGCGCGCTGCGCGACAGCGTCGCCAAGCTCGTCGGCAGCTTCGGGCGCAGCTACTTCCAGGACGTCGTGGCCAGGGACGCCAAACCCGACGAGCTGTGGGAGGCCATGGGCAAGGCCGGCTTCCTCGGCGTGCACCTGCCCGAGGAGTACGGCGGCGGCGGGGCCGGCCTGGTCGAGCTCGGCATCGTCATCGAGGAGATGGCCGCCGCGGGCTGCCCGATGTTCATGATCGTGATCTCGCCGGCGATCTGCGGCTCGATCCTTGCCGCCCACGGCTCACAGGTGCTCAAGGACCGCTACCTCGCCGGCATCGCCGACGGCTCGGTCAAGATGGCGTTCGCCATCACCGAGCCGGATGCCGGGTCCAACACCCACAAGATCACGACCACCGCGCGCCGCGACGGCGACGGCTGGCGCATCAGCGGGCAGAAGTACTGGACGTCCGGCGCCGACGAGGCCGAGGCCCTGCTGGTCGTGGCCCGCGACGCCGAGCCCGGGCCCGACGGCCGCAACACCCTGTCGCTGTTCGTCGTGCAGACGGACGCCCCGGGCCTGGAGTTCCAGCAGCTCGACTCCGCGCTGCAGCTGCCGGAGAAGCAGTTCACCTCGTTCTTCGACGACGTACCTGTCCGGCCGGACGGCCTGATCGGCGAGGAGGGCGCCGGGCTGCGGCAGGTCTTCGCCGGGCTGAACCCCGAACGCATCGCCGCGGCCTGCGTCGCCAACGGCATCGGGCGCTACGCCATCGCCCGCGGCGCGCGGTACGCGCGGGAGCGCACCGTGTGGAAGACGCCGATCGGCGCCCACCAGGGCGTCGCCCACCCGCTGTCCGAGGCCTACATCGCGGTGGAGATGTCCCGGCTCGCCGCACGGCGTGCGGCCGAGCTCGCCGACGCCGGTGCGGACGCGGCCGAGTCGGCCAACATCGCCAAGTTCGCGGCAGGCGACGCGGCCACCCGCGCCCTCGACTGCGCGATCCAGATCCACGGTGGCAACGGGCTGTCCAACGAGTTCGGGCTGGCCGACCTGTGGTTCGTCGCCCGGATGTTCAAGACGGCACCGGTCAGCCGGGAGATGATCCTGAACCACATCGCGCAGCACAGCCTCGGTCTGGCGAAGAGCTACTGATCATGAGCGGCGAATCTGCTGAGCCGGGCTTCACCCTCGCCCGGATGCTGCGCGACATCGCGGCGGCCAGGCCGGAGGCGCCCGCGGTGAGCCTGGACGACGTGACCTTGACGTTCGCCGAGCTGGACCGGCGCAGCTCGCAGGTGGCCGACCTGCTGAGCTCACGCAACGTCGGGCGGGGCGACCGGATCGCCGTCCTGGACAAGAACGCGCCGTCGTTCTACGAGATCCTCTACGGCGCGGCGAAGGTCGGGGCCGTCCTCGTCGGCCTCAACTACCGCCTGGCAGCCCCCGAGCTGAGCACCATCGTCGGCGACGCCGAGCCGATCGTGACGTTCGTGCGCGCGGAGTTCCGGTCGCTGCTTCCTGCCGGGCTCGCGTGCATCGACCTCGACGACGAGTACGAGCGCCTCCGCACGGCCCGGCCCGACACCTGGGACGACGACGTCGCCACACCCGAGGACGTCGCCATCCAGCTGTACAGCTCAGGCACGACCGGCCAGCCCAAAGGCGCGATGCTGACCCACGCCAACCTGTCGTGGACGCCGAAGATGGGGCGGGAGTACTACGCCGCCAAGCCCGACAGCGTGAACCTCGTGCCCTCGCCGCTGTTCCACATCGGCGGCGTCGGCTACGGGCTGACCACCATGGGCCAGGGCGGTCACACCGTCCTGATGCGCGACGTCCGGCCCGAACTGATGCTCGAACTCATCGAACGCCATCGCGTCACGCACAGCTTCATGGTCCCGTCGGTGGTGCAGATGCTGGTGGAGCACCCGTCGCTGCCGCAGACCGACATCAGCAGCCTCGAGCGCATCGCCTACGGCGGGGCACCGATGAGCGGCGCGCTGCTGTCGACCGCGATGCAGACGCTGGGCTGCGAGTTCATGGCCGTCTACGGCATGACCGAGACGTCGGGCACCGTCATCTCCATGGGGCCAGAGGACCACGAGCCGGACGGCGAGCGCGCCTACCTGCTGCGCTCGATCGGGCACGGGCTCCCGTGGCTCGAGATCCGGGTGGTCGACCCGCTGGACGGGCACGAGAGCGCCGTCGGCGAGGTCGGCGAGATCTGGGTGCGCTCCCCGCAGAACATGGTCGCCTACTGGCACCAGCCCGAGCAGACGGCCGCGGCGCTGTCCGACGACAACTGGCTGCACACCGGCGACGCCGCGTCCCGTGACGCGGACGGCTACATCTATCTGCACGACCGCATCAAGGACATGATCGTCTCCGGCGGCGAGAACATCTATCCGGCCGAGGTCGAGAAGGTGATGGCGGGCCACCCAGCCGTCCAGGAGCTCGCGGTCATCGGCGTCCCGTCGGAGCGGTGGGGTGAGACGGTCAAGGCGATCGTCGTCCTGCGCGACGGCGCCGCCGCCGCCGAGGCCGACGAGCTGATCGGCTGGACGCGCGAGCGCCTCGCGCACTACAAGTGCCCGACCAGCGTCGACGTCGTCGACGCGCTCCCCCGCAACGCCACCGGCAAGGTGCTCAAACACGAACTCCGCGCTCCGTACTGGCGTGCGGCCCGAGCGGAAGCGACGCAGTGACCTCGATCAACCCCACGGCTGCCCTGGCGCAGCGCTTCACGATCAACTGGCTCAACCTCGCCGACGCCGCGGTGCCCGCGACGATCATGGCGCCGGACTACCAGGTGCACATCGGCGCGACCGAGCTCGACGGGCTCGAGCCGTACACCGCGGGCACCATCGGCCAACTCGAGCAGTTCCCCGGGCTGGCGCTGACCGTGCACGAGTTCGTCACCGACGGCAGCCAGCTCGCCCTGGTCTTCACCGAGCACGGCGCGTCCGCGAAGCACGACGGCCGCGCGGCCGCGTGGCGCGGCGTCGCCCTGTTCCGCTGCGCCGGCGGCCTGCTGGCCGAGAACTGGACGCAGGAGGACTACTACGCGCGGCGCCGGCAGCTGGCCACGGGCGTTCCGGACACGATCCCGGCGCCGGCCGTCGCACCGTGGACGGTCGACCCGCAGCCGGCCGACACGGCCGCCGAGGACACCGTCCGCAGCTGGCTGGGCGCGCCCGTGCTCGACGGGGTCGAGCTCGACGACGGGAGCCCGCTCACCGTGGACGTCACGGGGGTGGAGGTGGCCCGGCTGTTCTCCGCGGGGGACGCGGTTGCCTTCGCCGGCCGCTGGGCCGGCCGCTACGCCGGCGGCGTCGACGGCGTGACCGGCACCGGGCAGCCGGCGGCGCTGGGGATCTGCGGCGTCGTCCACGTCGACGCCGACCGGGTGGTCGGCGGACACGTGGTGACCGACCGGCACGGGCTGCGCAGATCACTGCTCGACTGAGCAGGCCACGCGCGACGAAGGCCCGGCAGGAACTCCCTGCCGGGCCTTCGTCGTGGGTAAGTCAGTGCCGGTCGAACCCGCGGTAGCCCGCCTCGCGGACCTCGTCGCACTCCCTGCGGTAGCGGCGCAGGCCGCCGGCGTACGGCATGAAGACGCGCGGCTTGCCCGGGATCTCGGCACCGAGGTAGTAGGAGTCCGCGGCCAGGTACAGCGTGCCCGCCGCGGCGTCGTTCACGTGAGCGACCCACTCCTGCTCGGCCTCGGGCGTCGGTACCACGTAGGTCGCGCCGTCCGCGCGCTGCTGCTCGAGCAGATCCGCGATCCACTCCATGTGCTGCTCGATGGACACGATCACGTTGCCGAGCAACGAGGGGCTGCCCGGCCCGGCGACCAGGAACATGTTGGGGAAGCCGGCGATGCCGATGCCGAGGTAGGTGAGCGGCCCGCCGACCCAGTGCTCGGCCAGGGTCACCCCGTCCGTTCCGCGGATCGTCGGGCGCAGCAGCGAGCCGGTCATCGCGTCGAACCCGGTCGCCATCACCAGCACGTCGATCTCGTACTCGGCGGCGGTGGTGTGGATGCTGGTCGGGGTCATCTTCGCCAGCGGGTGGGCCGAGATGTCGACCAGGTGCACGTTGGGCCGGTTGAACGTCTCGTAGTAGCCGGTGTCGACGCACGGGCGCTTGGCGCCGTAGGGGTAGCTGCGTGGCATCAGCAGCCGCGCGACGTCCGGGTTCTCGACCCGTTCGGCGATCTTGGATCGGATGAAGTCGGAGGCGGTGTCGTTGGCCTCCTGGCTGGTCAGCAGATCGCGGTAGGAGAGCAGGAAGCCGAACCCGGACCAGTCCCACCAGTCCTCGTAGTGCGCGCGGCGCTCGGTGTCGGAGACCTCGAGCGCGGACTGCTTGTTGGCCGGGACCGCGGCGAGGCCGGTGGGCGACCGGCGTGCCAGCTCCCGGCGCGCCGGGTACTCGGCCCGGATCGCCGCACGCTCCTCCTCGGTGAGGATCCGGTGGTGGGCCGGGACGCTGAACGCCGCCGTGCGCTGGAACACGGTCAGGGACTCGCACGCCGGCGCGATGGTCGGGATCAGCTGGATGCCCGAGGAGCCGGTACCGATGACGCCCACGCGCTTGCCGGTGAGGTCAACGCCCTCGAGCGGCCAGTCGGCCGTGTGCAGGATCTCGCCGGCGAACTCCTCGACCCCGTCGATGTCCGGACGCTTGATCCTGGACAGGCAGCCGGTCGCCATGACCAGGTAGCGCGCCTCGTAGCGGGCGCCGTCGGCCACCTGCACGGTCCAGCTGTCAGTCGCCTCCTGCCACTCGGCGGAGTCGACGCGTGCGTTCAGCTCGATGTCCTTGGCGAGGTCGAGCTTGTCGACGACGAAGTCGATGTAGCGAAGGATCTCCGGCTGCGTCGCATACCGCTCACTCCACTGCCACTCGTCCTGGATCCCGCCGAAGGAGAACGAGTAGTCGGTGCTGTCGACGTCGCACCGCGCACCGGGATACCGGTTCCAGAACCACGTGCCGCCGATGCCTGCTCCGGCCTCGAGCACATGGACGGAGAACCCGCGCCGCCGGAGCTCGTAGAGCATCGCCATGCCACCGAACCCGGCGCCGACCACGACGACATCGAAGTCGACCCCGTGTTCCGCGCTTCGCGACTCGCCCATCTGTACTCCCTCTCGCTGCTGCTCGCCACCGCACGCTATTCAGCGGTACGACTCGTGTCAACACTATCGTTGATGATAGGCGCGGCGACGTGCATGATGAGTCCCATGATCGAGAAACATGACGCGCTGCACCCCGACTCCGCGCGCCTGATCGAGGCGTTCGAGCGCGACGGGGTGCTGCCCTACGACCAACTCGGCGTGCTGCGCGCCCGCTCCACCGTCGCCGGTGCGGCCCGGCTGCAAGGTGAGCGGGCCGAGGTCGCCGACGTCCGCGACGTGCTGGTCGGGCACGGCGCCGGCGCCATCCCGGCGCGGGTGTACGACCCGCACCCGGGCCAGGCGACCCCGGTCCTGTGTTACTTCCACGGCGGCGGGTTCGTCACCGGCAGCGTCCAGGTTGCCGACCGCGCCTGCCGCGCCCTCGCCGTCGAGTCGGGCTGGACGATCGTCTCCCTGGAGTACCGCCTCGCCCCGGAGAGCCCCTACCCCGCCGCGCTCGACGACTGCGCCCGCCTCGTCGAATGGGTGCACCACGACGCGGCCGAGCTGGTCGTGGATGCCGCGCGGCTCGTGCTGTGCGGCGACAGCGCCGGCGGGGCCCTCGCCGCGGCGACCACGCATCGTCTCCGGGCCACGCCGTACGCGCCTGCGGGCCAGCTCCTGCTCTACCCGACGCTGGCGCCGGTCGGGGCACGCCGGTCGCCGTCGATCACCGCGTACGGCGGCCTGCCGTCGCTGACAGTCAGCTCGATCGACTGGTTCTGGCACCACTACCTCCCCCCGTCCGCCGCGGCGGACCCGGCTGCCGTGCCGCTGTTGCAGACCGACCTCGCGGGGCTCCCGCCGACCACCGTCGTGGTGGCCGGCTGCGACCTGCTCCGGGACGAGGGGCTGGACTACGCGGGCCGGCTGCGCGCAGCCGGCACCGAGGTGACCACGCGCGTGTTCGACGGCGCCGTGCACGGGTTCTGGTGGATGGACGCGGCGCTGAGCCAGGCGCGCGAGCTGACCGCCTACCTGGCCGCGGACCTGCACCGCCGCGCCGCCGGCTGAACCCGCGGTGCGGCGGTGGATCACCCTCCGCTCAGAGCAGTTCGAGGATGGTCGCGTTCGCCTGGCCGCCGCCCTCGCACATGCTCTGCAAGCCGTAGCGGATGCCCTGGTCGCGCATGTGATGGAGCATCGTCGTCATGATCCGGGCGCCACTGCCGCCGAGCGGGTGACCCAGAGCGATCGCGCCGCCGAGCGGGTTCATCGTCTTGTCGTCGGCGCCGAGCTCCGCGAGCCAGGCCAGCGGCACCGGCGCGAAGGCCTCGTTGATCTCGAAGACGCCGATCTCGTCGAGGCGGAGCCCGCTGCGTTCGAGCGCCTTGGCCGTGGCGGGGATCGGGCCGGTGAGCATCTTGATCGGGTCGGAGCCGGCGAGCACGGCGGTGTGCACCCGGGCGATCGGCGTGAGGCCGAGCTCGGCGGCCTTCTCGCTGGTGGTCATCAGTAGCGCCGCGGAGCCGTCGCTCATCTGCGAGGAGTTGCCGGCCGTGACGCTGCCGTCCTCGCGGAAGGCGGGCTTGAGGCCGGCCATGGTCTCGAGGGTGCCGCCGCGGCGGATGCCCTCGTCGGCCGTGACGGTGCCGGCCTCAGTCTCGATCGCCACGATCTGCGCCTCGAACCGGCCGTCGTCCTGCGCGGCCGCCGCCCGCTCGTGCGAGCGCAGTGCGTACTCGTCCAGCTGACTGCGGCTCAGGCCCCACTCGTCGGCGATGAGCTCAGCGCCCTCGCCCTGATTGGGGAACACGCCGTAGCGCTCGAGGAACAGCTCGCCCAGCGGCACCTTGCCGTCGAGCGAGGAGCCCATCGCGACGCGGGTCATCGACTCGACCCCGCCCGCGACCACCACGTCGTACTGCCCGGAGACCAGCCCGGCGGCCGCGAAGTGCACCGCCTGCTGGGACGAGCCGCACTGCCGGTCGACGGTCGTGGCGGGCACGCTCTCCGGCCAGCCGGCGCCGAGCACGGCGTTGCGGGCGATGTTGTACGTCTGCTCGCCGATCTGCGAGACGCAGCCCCAGATCACGTCGTCGACGTTGACCGGATCCACGCCGGACCGGCGGGCCAGCTCCTGCAGAACACGGGCCGAGAGGTCACTCGGGTGGACGCCGGACAAGCCGCCCTTCCGCTTGCCCACCGGGGTTCGGACCGCCTCGACGATTACCGCGTCCCTCATCGCACTCTCCTGAGATCAAAAGGTTGGAAGTCCCAGAATCACTCATCGATGCGCATTGGTCAACACTTGCGTTGAAGCATCTCCTGAGCGATCAACTCTACTGTTGACAGCAGGCCGCTGATGTGGTCGTGTGATGTCGCGCACGCGACGACGATGGTCGCGGCGTGAAGAGCCCGACGATCTCAGGAGTGCACATGACGCGACGCAGGCTGCGGTTCGGCGCATTCATCCCGCCCCACCATGTCCCGGTCAACCAGAACCCGACCTATTCGCTCGAGCGCGACACGCAGATCTGCGAGCTGATGGACGCCGCCGGCTTCGAGGAGGCGTGGTTCGGCGAGCACCACTCGTGCGGCGTCGAGCTGATCGGCGACCCGGCGCTGATGATCGCGCACGTCGCCAACCGTACGCAGCACATGAAGCTCGGCACCGGGGTGCTCTCCCTGCCGTACCACAACCCGCTCTGGGTCGCCGACCGCTTCGTCCTGCTCGACCACCTCACCCGCGGCCGCGCGATGCTCGGCCTCGGGCCCGGCGCGCTGAGCACCGACGCATCGATGGTCGGCATCGACGCGAAGGAGCAGCGCGACGCCCTCGAAAAGGACACCGAGGTGCTGATGCACCTGCTCACCGACGACGAGCCGCTGACGGTCGAGACCCCGCGCTACAGCCTGCACGAGGCCCGCCTGCAGCTCGACCCGTACTCCAACCCGCACTTCGAGGTCGCCACGGCGGCAATCGTCTCGCCCTCCGGCCCCCGGCTGGCGGGCAAGCACAACCTGGGCATGATCTCCATCGGCGCGACCGCCGCCGGCGGGTTCGACGCGGTCGCCCACCACTGGGGCACGCTCGAACAGCGCGCCGCCGAGTTCGGGCACACCCCGGACCGCAGCCGGTGGCGCCTGGTCGCGCCGTTCCACATCGCGGAGACCAAGGACCAGGCGATCAAGGACGCCTCGTACGGCATCGACGCGTGGTGCGACTACCTGCAGCACACCGCCTCCACCCCGCAGATGAAGGTCGAGGGCGAGACCACCAAGGAGCGCATCGACTGGGTGATCGAGAGCGGCACCGGCGTCATCGGCACCTACAAGGACGCGATCGCCCAGATCGAGCGGCTGTGGGACCAGTCGAACGGCGGCTTCGGCTGCATGCTGCTCTTCGACCACAACTGGGCACCGTGGGAGGCGAAGAAGCAGCACTACCACCTGTTCGCCAACCTCGTGATGCCGCACTTCCAGGGCACGCTGCCCCGCCTGCAGGCGAACGAGCAGTGGACGCGCTCCGTGCGCGACGCGGCCGCGGCGAAGAACTGGGAGGCGATCGAGGCCTTCAGCAAGAAGCACGCCGACGAGGTCGCGGCCAAGGAAGCCGCCCGCTGACCCCTGGCGTACCACCGGGGCGCCGCACCCCCAGCGGGCCGCGGCGCCCCGGCACCGCCCGTCACGATCGAGGAAGAGTCGATGACCGACGATCAGCTCAAGGCCGAGTTCCGCGACGTGATGGCCTCGGTGTGCACGCCGGTCTCCATCGCGAGCGCGATGGACGGTGAACGGCCACACGGAACCACAGTGTCGGCGTTCGCGTCGTTGTCCATGACCCCGCCGATGGTGCTGGTATCGCTCGACCGCGGATCGGATCTGCTGGGCATCGTCTCGCGCACCGGCCGGTTCAGCCTGAACGTCCTGGCCGCGGAGCAGTCCGAGCTCGCCCTTGCCTTCGCCCGCAAGGGCGACGCCAAGTTCGCCGACGTCCGGTGGAGCGTCGACCGCCGGACGCCACGCATCGACGGCGTGACCGGCTGGCTGTGCTGCCGCGTGGCCGACATCGTCGAGGGCGGCGATCACCTGATCGTTCTCGGCGAGGTCGAGGCGGCCAGCAACCACCCGGGCGCCCCGCTCACGTACCACGCCCGCGTCTTCGGTACCCACCACGCTCACGCGGGAGCGACATCGTGACGACGCAGTCGCCGGCCGAGGCCGTGCAGGGAGCCGTCGCCGCGCTGCACCGCGGCGAACTGGTCGTCGTCATCGACGACAAGGACCGGGAGAACGAGGGCGACCTCGTGCTGGCAGCGCAGTTCGCCACCGCCGAGTCGCTCGCTTTCATGGTGCGCCACACCACCGGCATCGTCTGCGCGCCGATGCCGGCCGAACGGGCCGATGCGCTGCGCCTGCCGGACATGGTGACGACGAACACCGACGCGCACGGCACGGCTTTCACCGTCAGCGTCGACCACGTCGACACCGGCACCGGCGTCTCGGCCGCCGATCGGGCGACGACCCTCCGGGCACTCGCGGATCCGCAGACCACGCCCGACCACCTGCGCCGGCCCGGCCACGTCTTCCCGCTGCGGGCGCGGACCGGCGGCGTGCTCCGGCGCGCGGGGCACACCGAGGCGAGCGTCGACCTGCTCACCATGGCCGGGCTCGAACCCGTCGCCGTGATCAGCGAGATCACCCGCGACGACGGCACGATGCGAGCGGACGCCGACCTCGCCGAGTTCGTGCGCGAGCACGGGCTGTCGGTCGTCACGGTCGCCGACGTCGTCCGCTACCGCCGCGCCACCGAGCGCCTCGTCGAGCCGGTGGCCAGTGCGAGCATGCCGACCGACTTCGGCGAGTTCCGCGCCGTCGCCTACCGATCGGCCCTCGACGACGACGAGCACCTGGCCATGGTCATGGGTGACGTCGCCGCCGCCGGGCACAGCGACCGTGGCGTGCTCGTCCGCGTCCACAGCGAGTGCCTGACCGGCGACACGCTCGGCTCACAGCGCTGTGACTGCGGCACTCAGTTGCGCGCGGCGCAGCGCGCGATCGCGGCCGAGGGCTGCGGCGTACTGGTGTACCTGCGTGGGCACGAGGGCCGGGGCATCGGCCTGGGGCACAAGATCCGCGCCTACGCGCTGCAGGAGCAGGGCCTCGACACCGTCGAGGCGAACCTCGCCCAGGGCCTGCCGGTCGATGCCCGCAGCTACGGCACCGGCGCGCAGATCCTCGGCGACCTGGGCATCCGCCGGCTGCGCCTGATCACCAACAACCCGGCCAAGTACGGCGGCTTGGACGGCTACGGGCTCGAGATCGTCGACCGGGTGTCCCTGCCGAGCGTCGCCACGCCGCACAACGTCGAGTACCTCAGCACGAAGCGCACCCGAATGGGGCACGACATCGACATCCGGCAGCTACCGGCGTCGACGACGAACTGACGCGTGTCGATGACCGACGTGGCCGACCCGGTCCATGCATCTGCCCAGGAGTTCGTGGGCAGCCTATGCCCCGTGGTGCAGGCCGACGACGTCGTCAACCTGGCGATGATCCGGCAGTGGTGCACGGCGCTGGGTGACACGAACCCGGTCTACCTGGACGAGCAGGCCGGGGTCGCCGCCGGGTTCGGGGGCGTGATCGCGCCGCCGGCGATGCTCCAGGCATGGATCATGGGCTCCGTCGGCAGCCCGACCTCGGAGCGCGACTCACCGCTGGCGCAGGTCTACGGCGTCCTCGACCGGGCGGGGTGCACGTCACTCGTCGCCGTGCAGTCCCGGCAGGAGTACCTCGCGCCGCTGCGTCTCGGTGACCGCGTCAGCTCGGTCCGCCGCATCGAGGCCGTCTCCGACCGCAAGTCGACGCCGATCGGCGAGGGGTACTTCGTC